>Ga0256406_1002340_pt1 | contig 27056 bp, 28 predicted proteins | sample RumenRJG_03DNA_FD_185986 | JGI IMG/M metagenome (GOLD analysis project Ga0256406, IMG submission 185986) | Bovine rumen microbial communities from Lethbridge, Alberta, Canada - RJG_03 | ecosystem: Host-associated > Mammals > Digestive system > Stomach > Rumen | place: Canada: Alberta | collected...
TCATCCGTAGGGTTTTCTTTTGCTCATTTTTAGGGCTGCAGTAACATAGTAAAATAGAATCCCGGCAGATGCAACTGTCAGGATCAAGAATATAAGCTTCACGCCAGCGGCGTGATTTGGTTCAATATATAGTGATTTTCTGAACTATCTTTTAGATATGAAGGCAATCCGGGAGAAACTGATGACAGATGGAGAAGAGACATGAAACTGGTAAAAGCAAAAGCCGAAAAGCCCTTATTGAATAAAAGGTACCTGATTCCGTCCATCCTTGCTATCGGTTTCGTCCCTCTCATCATGCACGAATACACTTACCGTACCCACCTTGAGAACGAAGACTGGTTTGCAGTAGGCAATTATACTGCTACAGACTTTTTCCTGTTCTGGAAGCAGTGGGCTGTGATCATCCTGGCGCTGGTATGCCTCTTACTCCTGCTTATCAGAGCAAAGTACTATAAAGAAAAGCTTCCATGGGAGAAGAAGGCATTCATACCACTTGGGATATACTGCGTATTCGTATTCCTGTCAGCCTGCTTTGCAAAGAAACCATTATTCGCCTGGGCTGGTGGATATGATATGTTCCAGAGTGCATTGGCAATACTCAGCTATGTGGTACTGTTTTACTATACATATAGCTGTATCAAGAGCATGGATCATGTGCTGTATCTGCTGAGAGGGGCCGGGATTGGTGTTACGATAGAACTTCTCATATGCTTCTTCCAGGCGATTGGGCATGATCCGATAGCTACTAAGGTCGGGAAGATACTGGTGACAAATCCGAGCAGATGGAGCGATCTTGATAGTCTGACTCTTAGTCCTAGTGTGTATGGAACAATATATAATACGGACTATCTGTCAATGTATCTGCCGATAGTGGTTCCGATCATTGTGGTCCTTCTGGTTATAGAGAAGCAGTTATGGAGGAAGATTTATAATGCATGTCTCCTGTTGCTATCTTTATTTATCCTGGTAAAGGGACCTAGTTCAGCAAAGATGGCTATTGTAGCTGCCGTAGCCATTGTGTTCATCATATGTTGTACCAGAGATAGAAGGTTGCTGGTGTCTTGCGTTATAATGCTTGCTTGTATAGTATTTGCTGGAGCGAGTATTATATTTGGAAGTAGTGGATATTACAAGGCAAAGGCTGAACAGCTTTGGAATGAAACAGCACTGGAGGACAGTGATGTCCCTATAAAGAGTGTTACGACAGGTGACCAGACTCAGGGAATAACTGTAGAGCTTAAAGATGGCAAAGCCTACAGATTCACTTTCTCGATATCAGATGGAAAGATAAATGATCTGACTGTTTATGATACTAATGGTAATCCTATAGCGCTTACAGAATCTAATCCTGATAATCAGACATATGTATTTGCAGATGCTGAGAATCAGGCTGAGGGTTTATATTTCTATAGGGATGATACTCATGGTATGTCATATCTGATGCTTGTAAAAGACGGACATTCATTCCCGTTTGTGGACTCTGACCTGTATGGCAATGGCAAGAAAGGATATTATCTGGTATCAACAGCAGGGCGTTGTGTGAAAATTCCACAGAAGAATAAAGGTGAGGTATATGAAGTATTCCATAATGGATTCTGGTCAGGACGTGGGCCGATATATAATCGGTCGCTGCCACTACTCAAGAAGAATATCATCATAGGTTCCGGAGCTGATAACTACATAATTGTATACCCGCAAAGGGACTATATACTTGATTACTATCTGAATTACGGTTCGAATACTCTGAATGTAAAGCCTCATAGCTATTATCTGCAGGTGTGGATTCAGGAAGGATTCATAGCATTTGCAGCTGTAATGGTATTCTTTTTCTGGTATCTTTGCACAGGAACAAAGAAATACAGAAAGATTATACATGATGATCATACTAGAGTCATCGGATTTGCCATAATGATAGGAGTCATCGGATATCTGGTGGCAGTAATAGCAAATGATTCAACTATTTGTACAGCACCAGTATTTTGGACAGTGCTTGGGATTGGAACGGGATTATTAAACCTACCACATGAACAGGGATAAAACAAAAAAATAATAAAAATAGTGACGTGATATACTATATTTGTAACAGAGATGACTAAGGATTATAATAAAGACAAGGAGATAATCAATATGTCATCAAAGTATGAACCCGAGTTCAAACACAAGATCGTAAAACTTTATTTGGAGGAAGGACGATCACTACGTAGTATTGCAACTGAATACGGAATCTCAAAAGCATCTATTACAAACTGGTGTAATGGGTTCAACGAAGAATGCGAAGCCCAAAGCAAAGAAAGAAAACCTATTCCTAAAAAAGCGGCAACATTCTTCGCGAAGAAAAACGGTTAAGGGCTTACCGGTTTATCGATGAACATGGTAGTGAATGATGCTGTGGATAACTTTGCATATGTGACCTACAATCATGAAAGACCACATACATATGATAACGGTATGACTCCTTTTGAAGCAAGATATAATGCGGCGTGAGAAGAACCATTACAAGGCAAAACCGTCCTTTGATTCCTTAGGTATCTGATAGTCGTGGAAATGATGTATGTCAAGGGTTTCTATGAAATAGAGCAAAGCTCCCTTGACATACATCGTGCCACGACTAGAATCCAGGAAAGGAATCAATGAACTTGAAAGATTTAAAGTTCTTAGACAGAGTATTTGATGTATCTGTTTAAGAACAATATTTTAGCCATATTTGTTGCAAAAATGCTTGATCACAACATCGAGGCATCTGTATATGCGAAGGGCGGCGAGATATTCGTCCTCGACATGGGAAGCCTGTCCGTATAGACGACATGGCGAGAAACCTGATCCGTCTGTCCGGCTACCAACCAGATGTGGATATCAAGATAGTCTACACGGGTCTCCGCCCGGGCGAGAAGCTCTACGAAGAGCTCCTCATGGACGAAGAGGGCATGAAAGATACCCTGAACAAGCTGATTCACATCGGACATCCTATAGAGATGGACGACGAGAAGTTCAAACAGCAGCTGGATCTCCTCGACAAAGCATCGAAGTCCGAAGTCGAAGCGATGAAGATGAAGGAGATCGTGGCAGAGGTCGTCCCGACCTATCACCCGGATCTGGTGCATGTGGACCAGGCACAGGGGTGAGCGAGAATATCTGGGACTGAAAAATCAATAGGAATTAAATATGAATGCTGAGACGACGCTAGACAAATTTAAAAAATTCATGAAAGACAACAAGCAGCATTTGTATGAATCTGCGATCGATGCTTCTGAAATCCGTTCAGATGATGAATGGATGAAGGAAGATATTTGGGACAAGATATATCAAAAGGAGGAGAAGAAAAATGCCAAAATATAATATTGGTGAAGTGTGGTGGACCTATTTTCCATTTGAAGATATAGATACCTTTAAACATAGACCAGCCATAATTATCGATGAGGACACATTAGCAATTCTTGCGATTAAAGTGACAAGCAAGGAGAAAAGCAATCCATTTTACATTGAAATAGAAGATTGGAAATCAGCGGGACTGAAAGTTAAGTCATGGGCACAGATAGACAGATTGGTAAAATTGGATGAATGGAGAATAGATAAAAAAATAGGGGAGCTGTCAGAAAAGGATTTGACCAAATTTCTTCAGCTGATTATGGAAATTAACACGAAGAAACGGCATGAGTTTTCTTTACTGGCGATCATAAATCCTGAGGGAAAATACCTGCAAAAATATGATGAAAGATGGAAATGCTGGCTGTTTCCGTATTACAGGAGTACATATTCAAATAAAGAAAATATTGACAAAGAAGCAAGTGGATTGATAAATCAACAGATTTCGACATCGTATGTTTCGGAGGCAACTCACTGTAAATATTCAGTAAGTGATAAAGTGTATAAAATATATGAGCATAAGTTATATAAGTTGGAACTTAGTGAAGTTCCTGCTGGTATGAGAACAGACAACTTTGACATTCAGGGACAGAAATATTCGTGGAAGTCATTTGCAGAGTTAGAAAATGATCCTAATGTAATGGAAAAGAATGACGATGTCCTGGGATTTGTTAAAGCAAAGATGAAATAATTCAAAAAAATAAAGGAGGCTTCATCAGTTTGTGTGGGTAAGTAGTAGCCTCGGCTACACACCATATCCTTGTTCTGCCTGACTGACAACTAGCTGGTTGGATGCCCTGTGTCAAGGGTTTCCGAGAAGCGGCGCTTGCGCCCTTGATACAGGGGAGACAATCAGCTACGCTTCAACAGGCAGAACAGGGTTATGCTCCCAAGGCAGACAGGCTTCTATGTCGGAACACCTAAGCATGATCATATCGAGCATGTTATCCATGTTCCTGAAGCCGTAAGCCATGTAGATTGACAACTTAATCTTGCGATTGGTAGCTTCAACGACTGCATTTGTCAGATGGTATTCCATAGTTGCAAGTATGGCATCGTAGTGACGCCTGATCTTTCGCTGAAGTTCTACAAATACTTTAATCCGACAATGCTGTGCCCATTTGATTCATCCGTCCAGTTCGGTTTTGGCGGTTTCTACATCCTCGCACTGGAAAACGAACCGTAGCTTTTCTTTAAGCAGATAAGCCCGGTACAAACGCTTATCCGATACGGCTATGAAAGCAAGTTGCGCTTCCTGTTTTTCAGTGAGATGCTCTGGAGCCTTGCCGGTATCGTGGTTTATTACAACGGTGATGTACTTGTGTCCCTTCTTGTAGCTGGTCTCATCCACGCCGATGTTGACGAGTCCGACAAACCTTTTGGATGGGTCGGGATCAAGTTTATTTTTCATCCTGCTGATGATCGGTCCTATTGTGTTCCATGATATTCTCAGCATGGACGCAACGGCTGTTTTGGAACAGTTCATAGCAAGCCATGTGGCAAGCTCCTCGAACTCTTTAGTAAAGCGTGAATTATGCATCGCCCACGGAACAGCAGCTGTCACCACTCCATGCTCGGGGCAGTACACACGAGGTTCATCCGCTACGATATAGACCTTGTTTGTATTCCAATCGCAGGTACGCCATGATCGTTGTCTGCGACCTTTGTCGTAGTAGGGAGACTTTCTCCCGCAAATGCCACATCGGCACTGTTCTCCCTTAGTGGGATGGACCATAATCGCAAACGAGCCATCAGGTAAGATTTTCATATCATCGATGGCGGTATGCTTGACATTAAGAACAGCTTTGAGTATCTTTTTGGTGAGCATACATTTACCTCTCTGTACTATAGATTTTTTTTTGGCGAAAAAATTGTACAGGAAAATGTATGCTTTTTCAATATTTACAAGGGTTACAGCGTTTTAGCTACCCACACAAACTGATGAAGAGCCAAAAATAATAAAAATAGTTGAAGCAGTATCAGGTGAGGCAGGAATGAGCAACGAAATATGAACATCATGAAAGACATTTCTGACATTAAACCATTTGAAAAAAAGGTCTGGCTCTCTTCCCCAACAATGCATGGAGATGAGCTTAAGTACATTACTGAAGCCTACGAGACAAACTGGATGAGCACAGTCGGTGCGAATATTAATAGTGTTGAGACTGAGATAGCCGAGAAAGTTGGATGCAAGTACGCTGTGGCACTCTCTGCTGGTACAGCAGCTCTGCACCTGGCAACTCGCTTAGCCGGGGAGATGCTCTATGGTATTCATGCTGCAAATGAAGGAAGTCTTCATGGTCACAAAGTCTTTGCTTCTGATATGACTTTCGATGCGACAGTAAACCCAATCGCTTATGAGGGCGGCGAAGCTGTGTTCATCGACACAGAGCGTGATACCTGGAATATGGACCCGGTTGCGTTATCTAGGGCTTTCCAGATCTATCCGGAAGTGAAACTCGTTGTCGTAGCGCACCTTTATGGAACGCCGGGCAAGATTGATGAGATCAGGAAGATCTGTGATTAACATGGTGCGCTGCTGATTGAGGATGCAGCGGAGAGCTTAGGGGCTGAGTATAAGAGTGCCTATTCTAAAGAAGCAGGGGCATTACTTAATTGTTCTAATTGCCTTGTTTTTTTGGGATAAAACTATCGATGTCCCTGAAGATATTGTTTCACGTCATGCTGTTTCTTTAGTAGATAATCCGCGCAATGGATATTGCCGTTTTTATCGAGAGAACCATATCACATATCTTCCCCCAGTTGACCAATATGAAATTGTCAATGGGGCTTATATAGCCAAAGGAGCTGTCATAGGTAACAACTGTACTATCTTCCCAACAGCATACATAAGTTCAGAAACAACTATGGGCGATAACTGTTATATCGGTGCTGGAGCGAAGCTCATGGGTGAAGTACATCTTGGAAGCAATGTGGTTATCAGGGAGAATTCTGTGATTGGTGCAGATGGATTAAGTACAGATCGCGATGAGAATGGTAAGGCCCTCACAATGCCGCAATTTGGTGGTATTGTTCTGGAAGATGATGTACAGATTGGAGCACTTACCGTTATAGGGCGCGGAGCTATTGACAACACAATCATTCGACGTGGCTCAAAGATAGATAACAGCACGTTCATTTCTCATAACGTCTCTATTGGTGAAGACACATTTGTTGTCGGTGAAACAATAATGTTTGGCAGTTCTTCAACGGGCGATCAGGCATATATTTCAGGAAATTCCACAATTAGAGATGGACGACATGTTGGTTCCGGCGCAAAGGTTGGTATGGGGTCAAATGTGGTTAGAGATGTTCCAGATGGGGCAGTTGTTAAAGGTAATCCTGCGAAATGAGTAAAGAACAGACTAAGTCATGGGAAAACTTAAATAATGAGCATCTTTTCTACAGAAAAGTTGTCAAAAGAGCAATTGATGCCACGCTAGCCACATGTAGTCTTGTGATTCTTAGCCCTCTTCTTGGAGTTGTATATGTTATCGCAGCTAAGGAGATGGGACGTCCTGTGATTTTCAAACAAAAACGCCCCGGCTATCATGAAAAGATCTTTGAAATGTATAAATTCCGCACGATGACAGATGAGAAAGATGCTGATGGAAATCTTCTGCCTGATGAAAAGCGCCTAACTAAGTTTGGTGAGTTCTTAAGGAACACTAGTATTGATGAGCTTCCACAGCTAGTAAATATCATCAAGGGTGATATGGCGATTATAGGGCCAAGAGCTCTCCTTGTAGATTATCTGCCTTTATATACAAAAGAACAACATCATAGGCACGATGTGAAGCCTGGACTCGTAGGACTGGCTGCATTGCATGGCCGTAATAACCAATCATGGGATAGTAAATTTAAATACGATCTTAAATATGCGCGGAATGTATCATTTAAACTTGATTGGAAGGTGTTTCTTGGAGCTATAAAAGTCACTCTTTCAAGAGATGGTGTTGCCGAAGAAGGCCAGGCAACAATGGAGAGGTTAGACGAGTATTTAAAGGTGCGGCAGTCGGGGGTTAAATTTTCGTCGAAATATACATAAATAACCTCCGCAACGTCCTAAAAACTATACATAATGCACAAAACCCCACCCCGGCAGTTAGGGACTATCCCTAACACGGCCCCCTGAAAACATCGGCAGTTAAGGGTGTACACACCTAACTAGCCTCTATTCCCTAGTAAGTTAGGGATTGACACTTAACTGCCGGGGTCACCGGTTAGGGATAAAGGCCGGCAGTCGGGTGTGGAGAATTCCGCCACTCGCTCGAGGCGATTGATGAATATTGAAAGAAACGGGTAGGCAGTGCCTAGGCGCTGAAGACTCTATTTTATATAGGAAGAAAAACAGAAATAACACAGCTGCGGTACAGCAGCGGAAAAAATACAACAAACGAAAAGAAGGCAGAAAAGAATGTTCCAGAATTCCGGACGATTTGAAAAGTTCCCAACAAAGTTATGGCTCTCCTCACCGACAATGCACGGAGAGGAACTGAAGTACGTCACTGAAGCTTACGAGACGAACTGGATGAGCACAGTCGGCGCGAATATAAATGAGGCTGAGGCCGAGATAAGTAGGATAGTAGGTTGTAAATACGCGGTGGGTCTCTCCGCGGGTACTGCATCTCTGCATCTAGCCATGAAGCTTGCGGGTGAGCACTTTTACGGCAAACCATATGTTTCTGTCGGCGCTGTTCAGGGTCACCGCGTTTTCTGTTCTGATATGACTTTCGACGCGACCATCAATCCTGTTGCGTATGAAAATGGCGAGGCTGTGTTCATCGACACGGAGCGTGACACATGGAACATGGACCCGGAGGCGCTGGAAAAAGCATTTCAGATGTATCCAGATGTACGTATTGTTATTATAGCACATTTATACGGCACTCCGGGAAAAATTGATGAACTGAGGGAAGTTTGTGATCGGCACGGGGCTGTGATTATTGAGGACGCGGCTGAGAGTCTGGGAGCAACATATAAAGGAAAGGAAACAGGCACCTTCGGTGACTACTCCTGCATCTCATTCAACGGCAATAAGATCATCACCGGCAGCTCCGGTGGAATGTTCCTGACAGATAGTAAAGAGGACGCGGACCAAGTCAGAAAATGGAGTACCCAGTCACGTGAGGCCGCTCCCTGGTACCAGCATGAGGAGATCGGTTACAACTACCGCATGTCCAACGTTATCGCGGGAGTGATCCTCGGGCAGATTCCGCATCTTGAGGAACATATAAAACAGAAGAAAGCGATATATAGACGGTACGAGGAAGGATTTAAGGATTTACCGGTCTCTATGAACCCCTACGACGCTGAGAAGAGTGAACCTAATTTCTGGCTGAGTTGTCTGATCATTGATCAGGATCATATGTGCAAGACTGTCAGAGGGGAGACTGAGCCTCTGTTCGTACCGGAGCACGGCAAAAGCTGCCCGACAGAAATTCTGAATGCGATAAGCTCCATCAATGCTGAGGGTCGTCCAATCTGGAAGCCGATGCACATGCAGCCTATCTATCGTATGAATCCTTTCATTACGAGAGAAGGTAATGGACGCGCAAAGACGAATGCGTATATAAGTGGTGAGGGTGTTGATGTCGGGGCGGATATCTTCAATCGAGGGCTGTGCTTACCGTCTGATAATAAAATGACGGTGGAGCAACAGGACAGAGTTATTGAAGTAGTTAGGGCTTGCTTTGAGTGATTATGGATAATACTGAAAAGAAACTGGAAATTCTAGATTTTGTAGTACTGTTTGGTTTGATTATTGCCGGCTGTTTGGCTGGAAAATTTGTGATGAGCAGAGTGTTGGATACAATACTTGGATTTAATGGACCAGCAATAGGTGTTCTTGTTTGTGGAGAAATAATCTGGATGAAGGTTAGAAAACACTTACAAGAACAACGGAATAAAATAGAGAGAAATAATTGAGTATGAATGGCTTCGAGAAGTTTGTTATAGGTGTTTTAAGTACTACAGCAATTACAGCTGTAGCACTTGATGCTAAAGGAAAGCAGAGAAGAAAACGGGATGCACAGCAACCATACTATGAGAATGATCATAAACCGGTTGGCCCGTATGAAAAGTATATGAAGAGACCCCTAGATTGCTTACTAGCATCTGGGGCTCTCGTTGTGTTTTTGCCCATTCTTCTTGTTACTTCGGTTTTAGTTAAGAAGAAGCTTGGGTTCCCAGTCCTTTTTACGCAGGATCGGCCAGGAAAAGATGGAAAAATTTTCAAACTTTATAAGTTCCGGACCATGACGGATCAGCGAGATGAAAATGGTGATTTGCTTCCGGATGAAAAACGTGTTACCCCTTTTGGAATAAAGCTCAGAAAAAGCTCGCTCGATGAGCTTCCGGAGCTCATTAATATTGCTGAAGGCGATATGTCTATAGTAGGCCCCAGACCTCTACTCGTTAAATATCTCCCTTTTTACAATGCAAAGGAAATTCGAAGGCACGATGTTCTGCCAGGTCTTACTGGTCTTGCGCAGACGCATGGAAGAAATGTGACTACATGGGATGAAAGGTTTTCATGGGATATTCGGTATGTGAACCACGTTACGTTTCTAACAGATCTAAAGGCCATCATTGATACGGTGAAAGAGGTCTTTCATACGGATGACGTAAGAATTAATGCACTGGAGGATTTCGATGTTTATAGGGAAAAATAAGGTTGAGTACCAGAGCCCAATCTATCAATTTCAATCAGTATATGATCAGAAGACGACAACGTACTTTCCGTATGCTTCTGTGATTCAGAAGAACAATTTCTATATCAAGCGCGATGACCTGATTCCATATTGCTTTGGCGGAAATAAGGCCAGAATGGTGCTTCGTTATTTTGAAGATATAGATGAAATCGGTTCGGATGCGATTGTGACCTATGGTAGCAGTGATTCGAATTTGTGCAGGATTATTGCTAATATGGCAAATACGCGAGGTATCAGCTGCTACATAATCTCCCCGGAGGAAACATCTCATCAGGCGTTTAATGCTCAGATGTCTGAGATGTTTGGAGCCACTGTAATTACCTGTAAAGTAGAAGAAGTTCACGACACAATCGAACGACAGCTGAAAGCCTTGCAGGACAAGGGCTTCCGCCCTTATTTTATTGGCGGGGGGGGTCACGGAGTCATTGGAACAGATGCCTGCGTAGATTGTTATGAAGAAATTTTGGACTATGAGAAAGAAAGGCGTTTGTCATTCGATTATATTTTCCTTGCCAGCGGAACAGGAACGACACAGTCTGGTCTTGTGGCAGGGAAGATGATTCATCATGGCAAAGAAAACATTGTCGGTATAAGTGTTGCCAGGAAAAATCCCCATGGCATCGATATTACTTGTGAATCTGTCCAAGGGTATTATGCTTACAAAGAAATTCGCTTCGATATGGAATCAGGTGAGCTTTCAAAGAAAATCCGACAGAACACAGTTTTTCTGGATGAATACACGGGCGAGGGATACGGCAAAGGCAGTAAGGAGATTGAAGATGTCGTTTCGTTTGTGATGAAAAACTATGGCATTCCCCTGGATCAAACATATACAGGGAAGGCATTTACCGGAATGCTGAAGTACTTGAATACAAATGACATCCACGACAAAAATATCCTGTTTCTGCATACTGGCGGTACTCCGTTGTACTTTGATTATCTTGAAAAAATGAGAGTATAAAAACGAGAATAAATTTGTGCAATACAAAAGGAAGAACTATGGGCACGAACATTCTGATTCTAAGCGCAGGAACACGAAACAAAGTCGTTCAATATTTTAAGAGAACATTTGCAGGGTATGGCAAGGTAATTGCAACAGACATGAGCCCGTTGGCTCCTGCCATTTATGATGCAGATAAATATTATATCGTTCCGGCTATGATAGCACCGGATTATCTGGATCATATCTATGACATCTGCAGGAGGGAAGAAATCAAAGGTGTTTTGAGCCTGATCGATCCGGAACTCAGCCTGCTTGCAGAGCATAAAGACGATTTCGATGCACTAGGCGTTACCGTTATCGGTTCTTCATATGAACTGTGCGAGCTTAGCCTGAACAAATTTGAAATGTTTCACTGGCTGACGAAGCATGGCTATAACTGTGCAAAGAGTTATATAGAGCTAGCAGAATTTGAGAAGGATCTCGCGGATGGCAAAGAAAGCTTTCCGGTTTTTGTAAAGCCTTATAATGGTTCTGCTTCAATTGCAATCAATGTGGCAAATGATATGGAAACGGTAAAGTTGCTCCTGAACCACAGCGGCAATCTGATGATCCAGGAATTCCTTCACGGGCAGGAGATAGGTGCCGATGTATACATTGACATGATTTCCGGTGAGGTGGTCTCAATCTTCACAAAGAAGAAAATCAAGATGCGTGCGGGAGAGACGGATAAATCTGTGAGTTTCAAAGATCCTGCGCTGTTTGTACTGATAGAAAAATTTGTAAAAGAAGCCGGATTCAAGGGTCAGATCGACATCGATATTTTTGAAATAGCTGGTCAGTACTATATCAGCGAAGTAAATCCTCGTTTCGGCGGTGGATATCCGCATGCATTCGAAAGCGGGTGTGATCATATGAGTTTGATTCTGAATAATCTCCAGGGACGTGCTAATGATCGGCATATCGGGGAGTATGAGGAAGGAATTTATATGATGAAGTATAACGAGGTGTGTATTAAGAAAGTAACCGCATGATGCAGGGATAGATATGGATATTTCTACACTAGTAAATAATTATCAAAAACAGAATATCCAATCGGAGAAGGAAGTGTGTAGCAAACTTCTTGGACCTTTGACTGAACTTCTTGGTTATTCACAGGATGTTCGGTCTGAAGAGTTTCCTGTCTATGGATCGGAAGGGAGAAATGACCTGCCTACGAAGCATGCAGACTTTTTGCTTTTTAATGATCCGGATTTTGCATCGCATCGAACCAAGGCAAAACTAGACTGGGTATATCGACATAGCCTTCTTGTTATTGAAGCTAAGAAGCCAACAGAGAAGCTAGACAATATTGGACAGCCAATTTTTTATTCTGCATGGACACGGGCAATTGCATATATCCTCTGTAATGGAATTGAGATTCAGGCATACCTTATTAATGCGAATTTTTCAGATTCCTTAATTTGTTCTTGTAAAATAGAGGAACTTCCTCTTTACTGGGATAAACTAAATAAATTAAACTTTTCATCCTTAGAGCAGTTGAAGGGAGAAGCAGAAGGCAAATATTCAAGTTGGATTTCAACAGATATTTATGATGATTATATAAATGAAATTGCTGAACAATGTAGTGAGGAATTAAAATCAGCAGTAGATCGGAATTTGCAGCAGATTAATCGCTCACTTGATCGAACTGATAAAAGTGATTTATCAATACGACAGATTGTTGATGATGGACAGTCAGCTGTAATTACATCTGAACCAGGTGGAGGGAAGTCGTATCTTCTCTGGATGCTTCTACGCGAGTTTCTTCATAGCTTTCACGAAGATAAAAAGAAAATTCCCGTATTATTGCAGGGTAGATATTTTTGCCGAAAATGGTCTTCAATTAGAGCAGGAATATTCCAGAAAGTGCATGACATTCTGCCGTCAGTTACCTATGAGATGGTAGATCAGCGAATGAGACAAGGCGATTTTGTCATATTATTCGATGGTCTTGATGAGGTTGAAGAGAATTACGATATATTGGTAGATGATCTGCATCAGATTAATACCGACACAGAAAATATTCTTATCCTTACGTGTCGGGAGCAGAACTATAAAGATGATTTCAATCATGGATTTGTGCTATGCAGACTGCTTCCTTTGACAGACGGGCAGGTTCAGAGGTATTTGAATCAATATACAGGCGGAGGGACATCTATATATTTTCATTTGTCTGCTAACCTTCGAGAACTATTGTCAAACCCACTTTATCTCGTCATGTTCTGTGCTATAGCTTCAAAGGATGAAGGGTTTAAAGTGCCAAAGAATATGTCTTCTCTTTTTGAGAGATACTGTTCTGATAGACTGAAATTTCTTGGATGTGACCCGTTTCGAATGAATCAAATAGATTCTATTCTGCGAAAATATGCATTTGATACTTATGGAAACAGTGATGCCGATTCGAGACTTTTTGAAATGTTGAATTCGAAGTTTCCTGGTGCAGAAGCCCATAGTGTGTTTAATACAATATGGAAGTCCGGTCTCATTGTAAAGGAATCAGAGGGGATTAGATTCTTTCATAAGGCTTTGCATGAATATTATTACGCGAGAGAACTTTCATATAAGAATAAAGATGAAATCAAAAAGTGGATTAAAAGCAATGCTGACAATGAAAATTACTTTGAAATTATTTGCTATTTGACTGGAATAATTGCAGATAGACAGAAGCAAAACTATGTGCTGGATTTCCTGGAAGGGTTGAATCTGAAGCTATATACGAGTGCACTGCATTCACGTCATAACTTCGGAAATACTCAAGTAGAAATAACCGAAGAATATGTGCACAATTATTTTGGTCAGTTACTGAGTACATATAGAAACGTAATTGAACGATATTTTTATAATATTCCTTACATCTTTGACGGATATGTGGGAAGGAAAGACGGAATACCATCATTAGTTGGAACGATGGACCCTAATGAACAATCTATTGGTTTACAGATCTACTGCGGTGAAAAAAACGGGGACAATTTAAGGATTAAACTTACGACAGGCGGTAAGGCTGTTATGTCCTTTCAAGATGGTAGAAGCGTTCCAATACATTCGTCTGTTTTTACGCAGGGATCAATGCATCTAAGATATTATAATTTGGGCATGTTATCTTACGGCTTTGATTCTTCAAGAGAGATAGCTCTTGATATTATTAAATGTCAGATAGAAGAGGCCTTGAAAGGTAAGAGATTTTTGGATTTTTTTGCCATGCCGCTACAGTTGGAAAATGATGATAAATACCTGAAAGATATTGGTGCAGGACCGGATAAGACGTTCCCCAAAGGGCAAACTTCTTGTCGATTTGATGAACTATATTCTGATAGGCAACTTGTCCACAGGGTAATGGTAGTAGAGGATACTGTCCGAGAAGTGTTGGATCAAATTCATGAGAGGGTGCTCCCGATTTTAAAGACAGCGAAACAGAGGGTTAGGAAAATTGGGATTGTTTATCGTGAGGATGATATTTCCGGAGTAGTGTTTATGTATGTCAAGATAGTTGATACTGAAGATTCATATCCTATTGTTGAGTATAGCAATACAAGACCCGATATGAGACCGCAAGAAACGCCTTATTTTATGAAACAGCTTCATGAGATTGGAAAATCTGAAAAGGACATATTTGGGTCAGGTGGCAGTGCCATGTTGTTGTATTTCCAAAAAGAAGTAATTCATGAGATGGTATATAAAGAACTCTCTAACGAGTTTAAGACATTGTGGGCAGGGAATCGATGAAGAAAAAAGCATTGTTTGTAGCAACCATTTATGGATTTCTGAATAGCTTTGAATCTAATAACATGCGTATCCTTAAAGAACTGGGTTATGAGGTTCACTGCATTGCGAATCCGTACGAGGATTTAATTCCAGGACATGCAAAAGTAAAGACTCCAAATATTGATGCAGTTGGCGGCGTGATTAAGCATGGCTGGCGTTGTGCTCGTAGTCCATATGATAAAAATAATATCGTTGCTTTGAGACAGTTGAAGGCGCTTCTGAAGAAGGAGAACTTTGATCTTGTCCACTGCCATACACCCATGGGGGGAGTGCTTGCGCGAATTGCCTGTGAACCATATCGTAAGAAGGGGATGAAGGTTATCTACACTGCTCACGGATTCCATTTTTATGATGGGGCGCCAAAGAAGAATTGGCTGATTTACTATCCGATTGAAAAGGAACTTAGTAGAATTACAGATGTACTTATCAATATCACACTGGAAGATTACAACAGGGCGAGAAAAGAATTCCATGCAGGCCATACTTATTATGTTCCAGGGGTGGGAGTGGATCTAGATAAGTTCAAATCTAATGTAGATATAGCAAATGTTCGAGAGACTATAGGGGTACCTAATGATTCAACATGGCTTTTATCAGTTGGAGAACTGAATGATAACAAGAATCATGAGAATGTAATAAGAGCTATTAGCCAAATCCACAATCCGTTAATTTTCTATACGATTGCTGGAGAGGGACCTAAGAGAGAATATCTGGAAAAATTGATTCAAGAACTGGGACTGCAAAAACAGGTAAGATTATTAGGCTATTGTTCTGATGTAAATGATCTCTATCATGCAGCAGATATTTATATCCACCCATCACTGAGAGAAGGCCTTTCTGTTGCCACTATGGAGGCAATGGCATGCGGTCTTCCTATTATTGAAGGAAAAATTCGCGGGAATGTTGATCTGGTTGATGAGAATGGCGGCATTCTTTATAATCCGGCATCGGTTGAAGAATGTGTTTCTTCGGTTAAGAGGGGATTAGCACTTACGACCGCTGATAGAGAATCAATGGGTGGACATAATCAGACAAAGATACAAGGATTTGGCAGGAAGACTGTTGAAGATAAGATGAGAGAAATTTACTCTCAAGTATCATGCGTGACAGATAATGCCATGTAGATTGAATGTTGCACTTGTTATTTTCTGTAGAAAGTTTTTAGAAGAGGCAGTGTTATATGCCAAATAATAAGAAGTATAAACAATTTACTATCAATGACCTCTCAGAGGGGATGCTTGTTCTCGGTTCACTGATAGGACAGGTTCAGGAAAACCTAAGAAAATTCGAGCAGTACTGTATTGAAAATGAGAAACTATTCAACGATGCAACAGGCAAAGGAATAAAAATTGTTGATGCCGATACCTATGAGGATATTCATGACAAGAAGTTGTTCAGGCAAAGGGAGATACTTTGTCGGATAGCCGATAGCCAGAGTACTTCTTTTTCATACATCGATTTTAGGAAAATTCTTCGTAAAAAGGGGTTCCTTGATAAGGATCTTGATGAAAGTGATAAACAGCTGCTTAATGAATTGCTGGAAATCCGAAACTGGACATTCCATAATCCTCAGTCAATCGTGAATGCCAGTCTGGAAGTTGCTAAAAGAGAAGTCCCGGATGAGCTGAAGCCATATGTCACGAAAATTACTCCGCAGTTAAATCCAATAATGATCGAGCGCGTCATAGGCTATGAGACATCGCTTGTGGGCAGTGACGTTATGCACGACAAGGTCCGCATGGCACAGTTTATGCGGGTGCTGGATCTTATGAAAGCTGATTATTCGGAAATGTATGATAAGTACAGTGGCGTGCCGGGATGGAATACCGTCAAGTATTATGAAAACAAGATAGTCGAAAAGCTACAAGGTGCCGGTTCAAATACAGCTATGCTTTCTATGGCGATACAGAAAGGAAAGTATGATGGGACTGATGAGGCGTATGCGAAGGCAGTAGGGAAAAACGACGACCAATCATAAGATGATTTTTGAAGGCATTCTGTGAAGAACGAAATGGTATTAAGCGGCTCATGGGTGATACCGGGCCATGAGAAAACTTCATACAACGGGAAGCTTCATTATTCCAAAGAGGAAAAGGGGCTTGTCCTCGAGCTTGAGATACCGGAAGAGCCGGAGTCGTATTTCACTAACGGCTTGATGATCCACTTTGAGAAAAGCCGGTACAAGGCGATACAGGGGACGCTTTTCAATGGAGGGCATCTTCTTCTTTATGACTGCGTGATAGGACCAAAGAATACAAGATTATTTCAGTACACTACCGTGATCATATATGCCACATACGGATTCTGGGGCTTGGAACAGGAAGAACCGCTTGTCTTCAAAGCGGCACATTTCAATTTTGGAGAGATTGTAGAATGGTCGGGCTTATGTAAGTTTGATGATAATTTAGATTCAAAAAAGCCTGGCTATACTTGGGAACATAAAGATTCGGTTTCTTTTGCTCTGAATGGCAATGCAACAGTGAAGTTCAGCCCTGTTATGGGAGGGTGGAGTTCAGATAATGTATTCGCCACCAGAAGCGAAATCCGACAAAGCATAGATATCAAGCTTGAATATCAAGAAGATGTGGATTGGGAGACGGTCATAAATGATGCTCAGGTCGTTCGATATTTGATAGGGCTTGGAATCAATCGTCTTCCTAATATTGAAGGTATCAAATACAAGCACAACAGTATGGCATCAGCTGTACCCGGAGGCGGAGATAGGATTTACTATCCTGCATATGAAGTGCTTCTTGGAACAGGAAAGGATCCAGTGGCAAAAGCTTCTCAGAAAAATGAAAGGTTTCACTATTGGTATTCCCTTCCACAGGTACAAAATGTTAACGGACTTGAAAAATGGATTTCTTCTTATCAGAAACTGAAGCCAGTTCTTGATCTGTATTTTTCTGTAGGCGGGGCATTATCTGCTGATGCTGCTTTTTTGTCCTTGATGCAGGCACTGGAGACCTTTCATGCAAGGTTTTTCACGGATAAGCTTTCCGAATATAAGAATATGATTGCTCCATATCAAGGGAGCACAACTTGGTGGCCTCTGCTTTTCAGTAGTGATCAACAGAATCATAAGGGTATCATATTGAAGAGCAGATTGGCATCGCTTATGTTTGCGGATGGACAGGTTCCGTTCTATTCGGGGACATATTCTCATGACGCATATATTCAGAAACTGGTTGATACTCGTAATTACTTCACGCATTATGACGAATCAAAGGAGCAGTTGACATTTTCACAAGAAGAACTGCCATTTGTCAACCAGGAGCTTGAGTATCTACTGGATTACCATCTTCTCGTGCTGTTGGGATTTGATAAGGGCGATGTGAGAAAAGAAGTAGTCGGGCGGATGAACGAGCTACAGGTGAATTATCAGCTATGGATAAGGTGAATATTACATAATCGACATAAGTACTGTACCCATTTAACAAATTAAGGTTATATAAATGAAAATTTTATCGATAATAATACCCTCATATAATACCAGTAAATTTATTGACAAATGCATTCCGACATTCATTTCAGAATCGATTGTTGATTGGTTGGAAATATTAATGATAGATGACGGAAGTACCGACGATACGCTAGAAAAGGCAAAAAGCTATCAGGAAAAATATCCGACCTGTATCAAAGTTATTACCAAGGAGAATGGCGGACACGGCTCTGCTGTCAACACCGGTATAGAAAATTCTACAGGAAAGTATATTAGAGTAGTTGATGGCGACGACTGGGTCGAGACGGACAATCTTAGAAAGCTTATTGATTATTTAAGCGATTGTAATTTCGATGTGGTATTGACCCCATACTATGAAGTGAATCAATCAAAGAATTTCAGAAAAAAGTTAATTGATTTACCAATGGAAGCAGGAGATTATCAATTCAATCAAATAGTGGGAAGATTGAAGCAGTTTACAATCCATATGACTACCGTAAGGGCAGATATTTTGAATAGCCTCCCTCAGAAATTTACTGAAAAGTGTTTTTATGATGACTTTGAATTCGACATGTTCATTGTTCCCTACGTACAAAATATTGGAATGTTTGACGAACCAGTATATGATTATCTGGTAGGGCAGAAGAACCAAAGCGTTAGTAAGGCATCTGCCTTAAAGAATCATATGATGATGAGAACAATCATTGCTGATTCAGTTAGATATTTTAAGCATTGCAAAGCTGATAGAGTATATAAGCGATATATGTGGGAAAATATTATGACCATATCAAGGTCAGCTTATAATATTTATCTGCGTAGTTATAATGCCGAAGGGGCATATGACTTGCTTCTTTCTTATGATGCTTTTTTAAAGGAATTATCGCCTAGGCTTCAAAAGGCAGTTATAGGGCAAAACAAATACATAACCATGGCACTCGAAAGTAAAAGAAAGTTTAAGATTGTAGGAATGGTATTCAATGCCTACAAATTAGTGGGAAGTTATAACTAATTTTTAATTATGAACAATATGGAAGCGAAACCTTCAGTAAGTATTATAATTCCAATATACAATGTCGAGAAGGACCTTGTTAAATGCTTAGAAAGTGTATCGAGGCAGTCCCTGCAGGATATAGAAGTTATCCTAATCAATGATGGGTCTACAGACTCTTCGTATCAGATCGCTGGGGACTATGTAAAGAAGGATTCTCGATTTTCATTATATAGTCAAAAAAATATCGGTCTTGGAGAAACCAGAAACAGAGGAATAGACCTTGCCAAGGGAAATTACCTAGCGTTCGTGGATTCTGATGATTTTTTAGATGATGATTATATAGAAAAACTGTATAAAAAGGCGACTGAGACCGATGCGGATGTAGTTCAAGGAGAAGTACTTGAGTTTTGGGACGATGGGCGTTCAACAGAACTAGAGCAGGATTTGTCAAAGATTTCTGGCATTTGCTTAAATCGGGATAATGTCAATGATTTTTATAGAGATGATTTTTTTACACATACCTTTAGGCACTATGCATGGAACAAAATCTATAAATCAGCATTTGTAAAGGAGCATCATTTAAAATTTGGGGATAATAAAAAGATTTTTGCTGAAGATACTTGGTTTCAGTTGCAGCTTCTTCATTACTTCCCGCATATAGAGTATGTTCCAGGCTCCCAATACCACTACAGACAGCGCAATACATCGATAATGCATCAGCCGAAAAAGAACCTGATGAAGCGACAGTCTTTGATGGTTGCAGATTATTGGAAACTTATCAGAAATGGAGAAAATTTCGGATTAGAAAAGAAAGTCTGCGAGATGATTGCCATGGATGTTTTTACTATGGAAGCATTGAACCAGATGAGAACCGGTGGTTCAGCCAGATCTCTACATGATCATTTAAAGGATATTGGACGGTATCCTGTAATGTATAATTGTGTGACCAATTTCAATAAAGATAAGGCATTCGACCTTGAGAAAAATAAAAATCGTGGCATGTATTTGAGGGGTGTAAGCATCCTATATAAATTACACTTGGAAAGATGTGCGGCTGATTTTATTTGGTTTATATATAAAAAATTTAGATAACTTGGAGAATTATGGGTCCTTACTTAATTACATTCCTTTCTTCTTTTGCGTTGTGTTGGATAGGGGAATATAACTGTCGAAGATACCAAAGAAAATGGACATATTATCCATTCGTTTGGATGAGCGTTTTGATTGTCGCCATAATAGCCGGAGCAAGAGATTATTCTATTGGAAGCGATACTTTTGCATATGGTAGATGGTTTATTGAATACGGGTCCAGGTTTGAATCGCTAAAGCGTTTCATGACATTCTTTGCATCAGCCTATGAACCCGGGTTTAATATATTCGGTTACCTTGTTGGCCGTCTATTTCGATATAATGGCAACTGGTTTTTGTTTTGGTGTGCGGTAGTCATCTATGGCTTTATGATGAAGGCCTTCTGGTATTATAAGGAATACTGCTCTGTAAGCCTAGCCTGGCTATTCTTTTTGATGCTTGATTGTACCCAGGCACTAAATATTATCCGGCAATACATGGCGGTGGCAATTGCAGCATATGCATTTAACTTTGTATTTGAAGAAAAGTACAAGCGTTATATAATTATCACCTTGATTGCTGCGAGCTTCCATTTTTCTGCACTATTCAGTTTTATTATCTTCCTTATCTTATATGGCTTAAAAAAGAATAATACCTTTCACTATAAGTTTAGAGTGGTCCTTTACACAATAATTGGTGTTGCTGCATATGTGGTTTTGATGCGAATTCTGGCATCTTTCGGTGGCTTTATTGGAGCAAAAATTGCATCAGGCAGTGGAGAAGGTTCATTTAGTTTTCAGGTAAATCCATTCTTGATAAGGCTGCCGTTTTTGCTAATTGTACTTATTAACAGACAAAAACTTGTTGATCCTTATGATTTGAGAATTTCGACGGAGAACAATACTACATATGGGGATTTTTTTATTCTTGCACTGTTTGTTGAACTCATATTATCGCAGCTCCGAGGCTTTAGCGATACAGTTTATCGTTTGACTTCGTACTTCTTGGTATTTAAGTACGTGATTTATTCGAAGGTTATTGAGATGCCTGATTTTCAAGCAAACAAAATTGCAAAGCGTGTTCTGGCAATAGTGTACATGCTGGTAATTTTTGTTTATTGGGTTGTGATAATTAAGAGCGCACATATTTATCCGTATACATCTGAGATATTAGGAATACGTTGAAAACATGAAAAAAAGTTATATTACAATTTTAAAAGCGGTATCAGCAATTGCGGTCGTATTCCTGCATGCAAATGGTTGTTTCTGGTTCTTTAGTTATGATTCTTATTGGGAATGGGCTAATATAATAGAGTCTTTCTTTTATTTTGCAGTACCGGTTTTTTATATGATTTCAGGTGCTACACTTATTGATTACCGTGATAGATATAGCACAAAGGAATTTTTTAATAAGAGGATAAAAAAGGCATTTATCCCGTATCTATTCTGGAGCTTCGCACTATATTTGTTTATTGTTTTTGCCAAGTATAGAAGCCTTTCTTCCGTCACGATAGAGAAACTATTTGATGTCGGTCTGAACGGAGCATCACTTGACTTCTTCATACCGCTATTTGGAATATACTTAAGTATGCCTATTATTACGGCTGTCAATAAGAAACTTAGGGAAAAGGTATTTGTCTATGCTGCAATAATTGGGGGGGGGCTAGATATAGCAGTTCCGTTCATCTGCAGTCTGTTTGGATTCAAATATAAAGGCATGAGTATGCTTGCATGTACAGGGGCATTGTTTTATGTCTTTGTAGGGGTGCTGCTTGACAAGAAGGAATTAACGAAAAAGGCAAGATACATTATTTATGCTGCCGGGCTGGGCGGACTTCTTGCCCAGATACTTGGAACATATTTCCTTTCATATTCAAAGGGAGAAATCGTTGAGACTTTCAAAGGATACTTCAATCTGCCTGGAGCGCTGTATGCGATTGCCGTGTATCTGCTTATCAAGAACGTAGCATATAATAAGAAAGTGTGGAGAGTTACTGAGGTTATTGCAAATAACTCTTTGGAAATATACTTTTTTAATTCGATTCTGATTAGCTCAATTCGGGATGTATTTGGATTAGATAGGTATTCTATATTGTTCAGATTAGGCATGCCGTTTATCGTGATACCAATATGCATTGGAATTACATGGGTGCTAAGGAAAATGCCGGTAGTGAAAAAGCTGGTGCCCTGATTATTATTACGAGTAGTTTTTGGTAAAGTAAGGTGAGCATATTATGAATTATATTTTTATTGAAAAAAGTACTAATTATGGGGGAGTAGAAATACTCACTGCGGATCTTATTAAATACATGATAGAATCAGGCAGTAAAGTGTTTTTTATTACTCAATTAGTTGACCATAATAGAAAGAATATTTACTCGGATTTATTAAAAGATATTTCTGATGGGTTAAACATTATTAATGTTCCACATTTGGAACGAGTGATGATGTATGAAGACGATAGATACCAAGAAGATAAAAAAATAATTAAGGAATATATTAGTGAGAAGGAAGATTATTGTTTAATTACATATTATTTTCGTACAATGCAATACGGTATAAGAGTGCTTGAAGGCTATAGCAAAATAAGAATTTTGTATTTATGGCCACATCCACTCCAGTTTATTTTGGCTATTCCTACTTTCCCCAAAGCGGCATATGCCTTTAAACGCAAAAAAAATAAAATGTATTACTATCAAAAAAAGTTGTTTGAACTTATGCACAAAAGTAATGCTTCATTTTACTCAAGTCGTTCGATTTTTGATTACAACAATTGGTTTTATGAAACAAATTTAGAACAAAAGAAAAGAATAGAATGCGATCCGGTAAGAACAATAAAACCAAGGAAACAATACCATTATGATATTAATAGCAAAAAGATATCAGTTTTATGGGTGGGTAGGTTCGACTTCTTTAAAAATGATGCAATAGCCTATATCTATAAAAATCTTAATGAATTTGCTTCTAAGTATCCAGGCATCATGTTTGAACTAAATATCGTAGGAGGAGGTAACGAAACATTTACAAATGATCTCAAATCAAAGCTGAATCCTGGTACAGTTGAAATTAATTATTTAGGTTTGAAAAAACCTGATGAATTGCCTGATATATATGTGTCTAATGATATAGGTATTGCAATGGGGCTTACTGTCAAACAAATGGCGATGTGTGGACTGCCAGCTATTCTCATTGATTCTTTAAATGATAATTATAAGACTGAAAAATATTGCACATGGATTTATGAAACATCAGAAGGTGATGCTGGTGATGGAGCGTATTATTATTCAATGGGCAAACCACTCACCAATCGCAATAAGTTATCAGATATATTGTCATCTGTTATTAAAGAACCTGCTTCATTAAATCAACTTTCCATGAAATGCACAGAGTTTGTAAAGAAATATTATTCTTTAAACACTCAAAATCAAAAGATTATTGAAGCTGCTGAACAATCACAACTATGCGTTTCTGAAATTAAGCCTTTTATTTATTCACTGCCAGTTAGAAGATTATACTCTCTTTATATTAAATACAGGGATAGAAGGTTATGACTTTTGTTAGAAAACATAAAGGAAATAGCTTTGTCAAGACTATTTCTATGGTTGTAGGGGGTACAGCATTTGCTCAAATACTGACAATCTTAGTTTCACCTATATTAACCAGATTATATACGCCTGAGCAGTTTGGTGTGTATAGCGCATTTATGTCAGTGGTGAACATGTTAAGTATTTCTGCATCATTAGATATACAAAATGCTATTCCTCTTGAAAAAGATAGAAAAAATGCGTTACATTTGTTATTCACATCAGTAATAGTTCTAATAATTGTTTCGCTCTCTTTTGCCGTAGTATTTACATTTGGCGATCAACTATTATATTTACTGTCAAAGAGCGAGTCTCTTAACCGCTATAGATATTGGGTTGTCATTGGTATTTTCACAATGGGAATTTACAATATAGGAATGCAATATGCCTTTAAGGATGAAAATTTTAAAGATATAACTATTACGAAGTATTCCCAGAGTATCATTGGTAATGGCTTTAAAGTAATTAGCGGCATCATCTCAAATTCTTCATTTGGGCTATTAATTGGTACGATCTTATCTCAGAGTGTAGGTACGAGCCGTCTCTTTAGAAAACCGATAAAGGATATAAAAAATACTAACTATCGCTTTAATTATAATGAATCAAAAAAACTGATACACCATTATAGAAAGTTCCCACTATTTTCAGCTCCGAATAATTATGTGTACACAATCTCTACTCAGCTTCCGGCACTGATGGTGATACGAATTTACGGTGAGTCCATATCCGGAAATTATTCATTGGCGAATACAATAATTAATCTTCCAGCTGTTTTTTTAGGCACCGCAATAGGACAAGTTTTTTATGCAAGAATAGCAAAGTACGGAAAGGATGATCCTGATAGATTGGTTTCTGAATCGAAATCAATACTTCGAAAAATGATAGTTATTGGAGGTGCCATTTTTGGCGCAGCATTTCTATTGGCTCCGTATTTTATCCCATTTATTTTTGGCGTGAAATGGAAAATAACCAGTCAATTTGTTCAGATACTTTCTGTGAATGCATTCTCCAGTTTTATTATTCAACCTATAGGAAGAGGATTAGAAATAGTTAACCAACAGCAAATAGCTTTATATTTTAATCTATTAAGATTGGGCCTTATATTCATAATATTTATTTATGCTGAAGAGAAGAGCCTGAATGTTGTGAAAACATTATGGATATACTCTATTGTTAGCGGAATTATCTATATTTTGTGCATTCTAAATATTTTCTTGCAGATGAAAAAGTATAGTATTTCTAGAAAGGATGAAAAGGAAAATGATTAGTTTCAACGTTCCACCTTGTGTCGGAGATGAAGAGGGATATATTCATGAAGTGATTGAGAGTCATCGACTTTCAGGTGATGGAAAATTCACAAAACTATGTAATAAATGGATGGAAGAAAAATTTGATGCGCAGAAGGTTATGCTTACGACGTCAGGATCAACTGCACTTGATATGGCAGCACTGTTATGCGATTTACATGAAGGTGATGAAGTTATTCTTTCGTCCTTTACCTTTTCTTCTACAGCAACGGCGTTCGTTTTATCTGGTGTAAAATTAGTATTTGTTGACATAAGACCAGATACAATGAATATTGATGAGAAAAAAATAGAAGCCGCCATAACAGATAAGACTAAAGTCATCGCTGTAACCCATTATGCAGGAGTAGCCTGCGAAATGGATACTATAATGGCCATTGCACGCAAGCATGGATTAAAAGTTGTAGAAGATGCAGCTCATGCACCAATGGCTACCTACAAAGGAAAACAGCTTGGAACTATTGGTGATTTTGGGTGTTTTAGTTTTCATGAAACCAAAAACTATTCTATGGGAGAAGGTGGAGCAATACTGATTAATAATCCCGCCTATAATGAAAAGGCTGAGATCCTTCGTGAAAAAGGAACAAATAGGTCTAAATTTTTTAGAGGTCAGGTTGACAAATATACATGGGTCGATTTTGGTGACAGTTATCTCCCTTCTGAATTAAATGCGGCATATCTTTGGGCTCAATTGGAACATGCTGATGAAATAAATAGCGACAGAATTAATAGCTGGAATTCATATAATGAGTCTTTTCAAGATTTAAAAGAAAAAGGCTTAATTGAGTTGCCTGTTATTCCTGATGGATGCATTCATAATGCACATATGTATTATATAAAATGCAAGGATCTTCAGGAAAGAACAGCATTAATTTCATTTCTGAAAGCCAATGATATTATGGCAGTATTTCATTATGTACCATTGCATTCATCTCCTGCGGGTTATAAATTTGGTAGATTTAATGGAGACGACGTTTATACTACTAAAGAAAGCGAGCGTTTAGTACGTTTGCCTATGTATTTTGGCTTAACGGATGACGATAGGAACAAAGTCATCGATAAAGTTCATGAATTTTATGGGGTTAAGTAGAATGAAGCCACTCATTGAAGGAACTCATGTAATATTAAGAGAGATTACTAAAAAAGACACAGATCTTATTGTCAAATGGCGCAACAATCCTAATGTAATGAAGAATTTCATTTTTCGTGAGAGATTTACGCCTGAAATGCACAATCATTGGCTGGACACGAAGGTTGCTAGTGGAGAGGTCATTCAATACATAATCATTGATAAAGAATCTAATTCTGAGATCGGCTCTGTTTATTTTCGAGATATCGATAGAAAATCAAATAGTGCAGAATACGGAATTTTTATTGGTGAAGATGATTACAGGGGCAAGGGTTTAGGAACAGAAACGGCAAAGCTATTTATTAATTATGGCTTTGAGAATCTGAAACTTCATCGTATTTTTCTAAGAGTTATCGCTGAGAATAAAGCGTCATTTCATGCAAATAAGTCTGTAGGTTTTATGCAGGAAGGTTATATGCGTGACATGGTGAAGTTAGACAATGAATATAAGGATATTATTTTTATGTCTATTTTGGAATCTGACCCTCCGGTATATAAAGAAAATTTCTAAAGATTAGTTTTGTTCAAAAAAATAATTGCCTGCAATTGTTGTGGTCAAGCATTTTTGTAACAAATATGCTTGACCACAACAAGCATGGACGCAACGGCTGTTTTGGAACAGTTCATAGCAAGCCATGTGGCAAGCTCCTCGAACTCTTTAGTAAAGCGTGAATTATGCATCGCCCACGGAACAGCAGCTGTCACCACTCCATGCTCGG
>Ga0256406_1002341_pt1 | contig 27035 bp, 20 predicted proteins | sample RumenRJG_03DNA_FD_185986 | JGI IMG/M metagenome (GOLD analysis project Ga0256406, IMG submission 185986) | Bovine rumen microbial communities from Lethbridge, Alberta, Canada - RJG_03 | ecosystem: Host-associated > Mammals > Digestive system > Stomach > Rumen | place: Canada: Alberta | collected...
CTTCTTTTCGATACGGGGATCGTCACTGGCAGTAGCTTCGATATAAATACAGTGAGCGGGGCAAGCTGCAGCGCACATGCCGCAGGCCACGCAACGGGGCGTTCCATCGGGACGAAGCATCAGACGGTGCTTGGCGCGATAGCCGCTAAGGACTTCGGGCTGACCTTCCGGATAAGAAATGGTCGGCAAGGTTTCGTAGCGGAACAGGCCGCGGGCAGCGTGCTTGAGGGTTGTCCACAAGCCGCGAATGGCCTCGAAAATGTAGAGGCGTTCCACCCAGTTCATGGGTCTCTGTTTAATAACGCGAGCCATTAGTTACCTCCCATAAGCTTTGCAACCACAGCGGTCACAACGAGGTTCAAAATAGCGATGTTCAGAATAATCTTCCAGCCGAGATGCATAATGTGGTCGTAGCGGAAACGCGGGAGCGTCCAGCGGACCCAAATCCACACCCAGCAGAAGAACACGCTCTTCACGAGGAGCACCAGCAAGTGGATGAGTGCCGTACCGAGAGCAGCGCCCAAAGTATTCACGGCAACGCCGTCAATCATGGTGATTTGCGGGTTATAGAACATCCAGGAGCAGACGCCGGCAGCAATGAATGCGGCAGCGGCCACCCAACCGATAGTCTTGTAGAGAGTGTATTCGCGCAGAATTTCCATCTTGTTGCTCTGCTTGGAAGCAGCGAGCTTACGAGAGTAACGGTAAATCATGTGGAGGAATGCAAGAGCGAGGAAAGCCAGCACCCAGCAGAGAATGGCTAGGGAGCCACCCATGTGAGCCTGAATGGTTTCGGTTGTCACGAACGGGACCGAGTAACCGCCCAAGAAGAGCGTTGCCACTAAAAGGCTGCTGATGCAAATGTGCGAATATTCGCCCATGTAGAACAGGCCGAACTGCATGGCGCCATATTCGGTATGGTAACCGGCAACGAGTTCAGGTTCACCTTCGGCCACGTCGAACGGAGCTCGGCCCGTTTCAGCGATCGTTGCAATCAAGAAGCAGAAGAAAGCCACCGGCTGGGCGACAATGCCCCACACATGGTTTTCTTGCCAGCTCACGATGTCGGTGAGGCTGAAGGAACCTGCGAGCACCAGGAGACCCATCATGGAAAGGCCCTGACAAACTTCGTAACTAATGGTCATTGCTGTCGTACGCAAGGAACCGAGGTAGCTGTACTTGGAGCGGGAGCTTAAACCGGCAAGCACGGCACCGTAGGCAGAAAGAGAGCTGAAGCCGAAGAGCAACAGGATGCCCACTTCGGAATCCACGATCGGGCCTGCGATGCGAACCACCTTGCCGCCCCATTCAAACACTAGCGGGCCAAACCAAGGAATAACGCACGGGCTAAGGAACACGATGGCAAAGGGAATGGCCGGAGCCACATAGTAAAGGAACTTCTTGGAACCGGTCGGAGCAAACATTTCCTTGAAGAAAAGCTTGGTACCGTCGCACATGTTCTGCACATAGCCGAACAGGCGAACCTTACCGAAGAACGGAACCTTGATGTAAGAGCGGTTAGGGCCCTGGCGGTCCTGCATAAAGCCTGCACCACGACGTTCCATAGGAATCAGGAGCAGAATGTAGAGAACCGGCACAAAGCAGAAACCAAACTTTGCGATGGTAATGAGCCATTCCACCCAAGTTTTGGATTCAATAATATCCATTAGGCGTTACCTCCTTCGAGCAACTTACCAGTGCTCTTGATGGTATCGTAAGAAAGTCCAGCCAAGACGCTTGCATATTCGCCAGCCTTCTTGAAGGCATCGAAAGCACTTTCGAACTTGCTGCCAGCAAGGTCAGAAAGCACCTCGTAAGCGGGGCGGAGTTTTTCGTCGGGACAAACCGGGCAGGCATTCAGCTTCTGAAGGATGTTCATGCTGTTTACCATGGTGCCCTGGACTTCGCTCCAGTGGCGGATACCGAAAGCCAGCGTGGCCTTCTTGGCAGTAGCATCGTCGAATGCAGAGAGGGCGATGCGGGTCGGAATCTTTTCGAGAGCGGCAGCAACATCGCCTGCTTCGCCGAAGATATCCGCATTCACCGTAACGAGCACCTTGAATTCAGGAGCGCCCTTCACCAAGTCGCTTCTGAGGCGATCGACGAGATTGTCTAGATTATTATCGGGAATGCCCAGCAGCTTGAAACCGGCGCGGTTAGCCAGCGGGTCGCCACTCATGGCGATGCCGTCGGGGGCACCCACCTTCTTGAAGGTGCCGCCGAAGAGTTCGGCGGAGTCGCCCAGGGTTTCCTTGAGCATGCGGAGCGCAGCGAGATCTTCGATGGTGCAGGAGCCACCGGCAACCAGGGCGACCTTGCCCCCGTCCTTAAGAGCGGCCTTCAGAGCATCCAGTTCCACAGCCGGCAAGCGGTTCTTGTCGAAGTTCTGAAAAGCGAGTCGGCTGGTGTTAGAGAGCCAGCTGCGGTTCACTTCGGGGTTGCAACGCGGCATCACGCGGTAAATGTGACCGTCGGCGTGATCCAACCAAATGTTTGCACCGAGAGAGTCATCCATCGAAATGGTCGGCGTGTGAGAAAGGAGCCATACGCGCTTCTGGAAGCGGAAGTACTTCGCGGTCATGGCGCCCACCGGGCAAACGTCGGTGACGCACAAGTCGTATTCGTGATCGAGCTTTTCACCCGGGAACGTGGTAATGTAGGTATGGTCGGCGCGGCCGGCGAGCTGCAGCTGTTCGGAACCGGCGATGCTACGCATAAAGCGCACGCAACGATCGCACTGCACGCAGCGTTCTTCGTCAAGCAAGACGCGGGGACCGAGATCCACGTGCTTACCGCCACGGAGCTGACCCTTGGCATCAATGAACTGATGAGCAGGATTGCCGTGATAGTTCTTGCCGTATTCGGGGCGCATGCGGGATTCGTTCTGACCGGCTTCCATGTAGTTTTCCTGCAAGGTGCATTCACCGGCCTTGTCGCAAATCGGGCAATCGAGCGGGTGGTTCACCAGCATGAATTCCTGGGTGGCCTTGCGGGCATTCTTCACACGAGCAGAGGATGCCGGCGTGTAGATTTTCATACCCGGAGCAACCGGCGTATAGCAGGCAATCACGAGCATACGGCCACGCGGGCCTTCTTGCTCCACCAGGCACTGGCGGCAGTTACCGGACACCGGCAAATACGGGTGGTAACAAACGTGAGGAGTTTCAATCCCGACAGCCTTCAGGGCTTCGAGGAGGTTTGTATCGCCTGGAACCATCACCGGCTTGTCGTCCACGAAGATTTCCACCTTCGGGCTGTTCTCGGTCGGGAGTTTCGGCATGTTGTAGTAGTTACTCATATTATTACCAGAAAATTCCAGGACGATAGTTTTCCTGAACACGCGGCTTGGCATGTTCGGGGTTCTTTGCAATCAATTCATCGAAGTCGGCTCTGAACTTTGCGGTGTAGCTAGACACCGGGCCACCGAGAGAAATGGAAAGCGGGCAAATCGTCACGCCGCCAAATCCACCACTCAGGCTCTGCATGAGTTCCACATCGCCGTCGTGACCCTTGCCATCCACAATCTGGTTCAGAATGCGGTGCAAAAGACCCGTACCTTCGCGGCACGGAGTGCACTGGCCGCAAGATTCGTGGCTGTAGAAGTTGCCGAGCACGTTCAGGAGTTCTGCCATGTTGTGCGTATCGTTAATCACGATCATGGCACCCGAACCGAACATCGTCTTCATGGAAGCGAGGCATTCGTAGTCCATGGTGGCCACGGCGCATTCGCCTGCGTTCAGCGGAGCGCAAGAAGAACCACCCGGAAGCACGGCCTTCAGGTTTCCACCTACGACACCACCGGCATATTCGTTAATCATCGTCATCATCGGGGTGCCGAGCGGAGCTTCGTACACACCCGGATTCTTCACGTCGCCCGAGATGCAGAACACCTTGGTACCGCCTGCACGGGGAGTACCCATCTTGGCGTATTCTTCGGGTTCATGCTGGAAAATCCAGGGGAGAGCCATAATGGTCTCGACGTTGTTCACACAAGTCGGAGACTTCCATGCACCGCTCACCGCCGGGAAAGGCGGCTTCAGGCGGGGCTGACCCTTCTGGCCTTCGAGAGAGTTGATAAGAGCAGTTTCTTCACCGCAAATGTAGGCGCCAGCGCCACGGTGAACAAAAATATCGAAACTGAACTTGGTTCCGCAAATGTTTTCGCCGAGGTAACCGGCTGCGTATGCCTGGTTCAAAGCCTTGTTCAAGCTTTCGATGCAGGGCAGGAATTCGCCACGGCAGTAGATATATGCGGCGCGGCTACCGAGAGCCCAAGCTGCAATAATCAAACCTTCGATCAAACGGTGCGGATCTTCCATCATCAGGAAGTGATCCTTAAAGGTACCGCCTTCGCCTTCGTCAGCGTTCACCACGATGTACACGGGCTTGCCGGAATTGCGCGGAACAAAGCTCCACTTCATACCGGTCGGGAAGCCTGCACCGCCACGGCCACGGAGACCGGAACGCTGCACGTAGTCAATCACTTCGAACTGGCTCATGTTGAACAAGCGATCCGAAATGTTTGCGTAGCCGCCCAGCTTCTTGTAGACTTCAATGTCCTGGGCGCCCTTGCCAAAGTTTTGCGTACAAACTTTAATTGCTTCTGCCATAATTAAGCCTTAGCCTCCTCGACCGGAGCCGGTTTCTGGGTGGTGACGGCTTCCTTGGAAGGCTTAGCCGTACGTTCACCGGAAGTTGCAATCATGCGATAGACGTCGCCCGCCTTGCCGCTTGCATCGACGAAAGCCTTGTCCTTCACGCCGGGCTCGCCCACAGCGACCCAGTTGCTGCCGTCCTTCTTTTCGACGACAATCTTCGTGAATTCGGGAGCGCCCTTCCAAGTGAGGGTGGCGCCATTTTCGTCGGCTTCGGCCTTCACGTTAAGCACCGGAGAAGGCGGAGCATAGTCGGCGACCTGCGGCTTGGCCGTAGCACCCGGAGCACCGGGGTGGCCGCCGTGGCCCTTCACGATTCCGCCGAGCACGTCGTGCTTAGGCATGTCATTCACGTGAGCCTTACACCAATCAATAATGCGATCGATGCTAGCTTCGGTCAGAGTCGTACCACGTTTCATCTTGAGTTGACCGTCGACCACATCGGTGGCAAAGTCATCGTTCACCAGCATCATCGGGCCGTTGCCGCAGCTGCCCAGGCATTCCACCTGGAGCACGGTAAACATGCCATCGGGAGTGGTTTCGCCGCTCTTGATGCCAAGCTTGTTTTCGACATACTTGATCAGCGGCTGGGCACCCTTGATTGCGCAGCTGATGTTGCGACAGAACTGCAACAGGAACTTGCCCTTGGGAGCGTGGTTGTACATGGTATAGAAAGTAGCGACACCGAGAGCGTGTGCCGGAGCGCAACCACAAACGTTAGCTGCCCAGCGGATACCTTCGGTCGGAACCCAGCCGAACACACCCTGCACCAGCCAAAGAACTTCAAGCAGTGCGCCCTGGCCCACCGGATAACGGCTGAGCAAGTCGGCGCAACGTTCCTTGATTTCAGGAGTGTCGAGCTTTTCAAGCAATTCCTTGGTAGAGGGCTGCGGAACAGCCTTGTTCACGTAGCCAAAAGTCTGACCCGGATCCGGGAGGGCACCAATGGCCTCGCTCGGACCATCAAACTTCAAATGGTTGTTCGATACAAACTGAACTGCACCTTGAATATGTTGTGTCATCGGTCAAGTTCTCCAGCAATCATGTTGAGGCCAGGCAATGTTGCCATAGAGTCGGCAAGGGTAAGGCCTTCAACCAGTTCGTTAAATGCAGACACATGGGCAAACGACGGGGAACGCACCTTGATACGGTACGGGTGGCCGCTACCATCAGAAACGATGGTAAAGCCCAGTTCGCCGTTCGCGCATTCGCTTGCGCAGTAGTATTCGCCTTCGGGCACGCGGATGCCTTCGTATACGCTCTTGAAGCGGCCGATAAGTGCTTCCATGTCCTGGTAGGCCAGCTTGTGTGCGGGCACGCGGATGCGTGGGTCGACGATGTCGACCGGGCCCGGAGCGAGACGCTTCAGGGCCTGACGCACAATCTTCACAGATTCTTCGATTTCAGCAAGGCGCACCTGCAGACGGTCGTTAGCGTCTCCCTGCGTGCCGACCACGACTTCCCAGTCGTAGGTTTCGTAGTCGTAGTAAGGTTCGTCCTTGCGGAGGTCGCTTTCGACACCCGTTGCGCGCAGACACGGACCAGTCCAGCCGTAGCTGATAGCGCGTTCGGCAGAAATCTTGCCGACACCCACGGTACGGTCGAGGAAGATACGGTTGCGATCCAAGCAAGCATGCAGGTCCTTGAGGGCCTTTTCCACCGACTTGCAAGCAGCGAGCACGTCTTCTTCGAAGCCGTTGTAGCTGTCGCGGTAGAGGCCACCGATACGGGCAAAGCTGTTCGTGAGGCGTGCGCCCGTGAGCTTTTCCCAAATCAGCATGATTTCTTCACGCGGGTTAAAGGCGTACATGAACGGAGTGGTACCGCCCAGGTCCTGGAATGCTGCAGCCACGCAAATAAAGTGGTCGTTGATACGGGAGAGTTCGTTCACAATCACGCGGAGCACCTTGGTGCGTTCCGGGATTTCGATACCGTACATGTTTTCCACAGCGCGGCAGAACGCGATGTTGTTCATCATGGCCGAGCAGTAGTTCAAGCGGTCGGTGTAAGGAATCACCTGCTGCCAGGTGCCGCGTTCGACCATCTTTTCAAAGCCGCGGTGCATAAAGCCGATTTCATGAACACCGGCCACGATGGTTTCACCATCGAGGGCAGCCAGCAAGCGCACGCAGTGGTGAGTTGCCGGGTGCGTGGGGCCCACGTTCAGGGCCATCAGGTTTACTTTTTCGCCATTCGGGTCAAGTACGATCATTCTCTGATACTCCCTTCAAGGTATTCTTCTTCGACAGGCATGATTTCCTTGGAACGCTGGATAATCCTGTATCCCTTGTCTTCCAGACGCTTTTCCAGTTCCGGAATCAGGAAATCGGTCGTCGAGAGCCACTGACGCTTCTGGGCAGGGTAATCCTTGCGGAGCGGGTGACCCACAAATTCAACATGGTTCAGAATGCGGCGCAGGTCGGGGTGTCCTTCGAACACGATACCGTACTGGTCATAGACTTCGCGTTCGAGCCAATTGGCGCTTGCATACAAATCAGTAATGGTCGGAACCTTCAGGTCAGCCTCGCTGACCAGCACCTTAAGACGGACGCGAGAGCCCGGCTTCTTAACGCACTTAAAGGCGTAACTCACGGCAAAACGGGGACCTTCATGGTTCGGGTAAGTCAGGTAGTCGATACCAGCCAAGTCCAGGAGCATATCAAACTGCATCGACGGGTCGTTCTTCAAGAATTCAACCGCATTATGCAGGTATTCCTTGGGAACCACCACACAGGCATCCCACTTGGCCTTTTCTTCACGCTTAGCGCCAAACTTGGATTCTAGAATGTCAATCACGGATTCCATCATTACTCCTTCCAGAACTGGGCTTTCTTGACAAGTTCCTGCTCTTTTTCAGCCACGAATTCCTTGAGTTCGGCAGTCTTTTCGCGAGCGAACTCACGGGCTTCCGCCTTCGCCTGTTCGGTCTTCGCCTTGATCATTTCGAGCTGATCTTTCACGCGTTCGGCGCGCTGCTTCATATAAGATTCATCCTTGATCTTCTTCTGAAGGTCAAACATGGCTTCGAAGAAAGCTTCCGGACGAGAGGGGCAACCGCCGATATAGACATCCACCGGAATAATGTGGTCAATGCCCGGCACCGTGCAATAGCAGTCATAGAAACCGCCAGAGCTTGCGCAAGCGCCCATGGCAATCACCCAGCGGGGTTCGGCCATCTGTTCGTACATGCGCTTGAGAATCGGAGCTTGCTTGTAAGAAATCGTACCTGCCACAAGCAGCACATCGGACTGGCGCGGCGTAAAGCGGACGTATTCTGACCCGATACGTGACAAGTCGTAGCGGCCCACTTCGGTACTCATGAATTCGATTGCACAGCATGCCGTACCATACGGAAACGGCCATAGGGAGTTCGTACGGCCCCAATTGACCAAAAAGTCAAGAGAAGTCGTAATGAAATTCGGCTTTTCTGCCTCATTACTCATAGGAGGTTACCTCTTTAAATGCGAGCGTAAAGATAGCTTTTTAGAGTAAAGGAGAGAGGCTAAAGAGCAAAGAAAAGATGAATGTAATATATAATCCAAGTTAGATTAATCTAATTTGATTGCCTACATTTTTGTGACTTGTCGCACACTTTCTTTTGGAAAAGCTTATATTAAAGGTGTTCTGAGTGAATTTGCCCACATAGGAAAGAAATAAGCTTGCAACCTATATAATTTTTTTATAGTTTTGGCGCGGTTTTGGTATGTTGATGTTGAGGATGTAATGGATATTCCGCTGTACAACGACATCTATCTTGATTTCAGGTCCAAGCTCTTGGGTCCTGTCTTCAGTACAGACGAAATATTCGCTATCATGGCCAGAAACCTTCCTCCCCTCGCAAAAAACGCAAACATCGGCCTAATCCACTGCAGTTTTTACGCACCGGTCAGCCAATTTGCACCAAATGGCATTTCTGGGGAATTTACAGCCTACCATGACAAGGAAAAGCTCCCTACGCGCCCGGCCACCCCGGATTTTTCCGAAACTATGACTACCGGCGAGCAGGGGTCCTTTACATTCCAGGCCCATCCCATTGAAGGCCACACTTTTACTGATTTTGAAAGAAAGTTCGTCCAACTGCTGAGCTGGGACTTCTTTATCCTCTCCGGCCGCGCACGCCTTATGGGTAATACCCGCAAGGTCGCCATTTCCGACGGTATGACGGGCGCCTATAACCAGGCAGGCATTTTTGCCTTCACCCAGCAGTTTATCAGGGAAAATCTCAAGGATTACACCGCCTTCTTTATTAACTTGAAGAACTTCAAGTATATCAACAAGTCCTTGGGCAACAATATGGGCGACCTCGCCCTCAGGACTTTCGTAAAGCAAATTCTCTTGTTCCTGGACAAAACTGAACTCGTTGCAAGACTGGGCGGTGACAACTTCTTTATCCTCACCAAAAAGGAACGCCAAAACGAATTTATCGAGAAGTTCAAAGTCACCGAACTGAGCATGAGCCAGGGTCCCAAACCCGTAGATATCCGCATTCAAGCCCGCATGGGCGTCTACCCTATCGAAGAAAACGTGATTGTCGGCGATGCACTGAACAACGCATCTACGGCAATGATGGCCGCAAGAGCCATCAAGAACCGAGATGTTGTTTTCTTCACCAAGGAAATGCAGATTCAGTCTATCCACCAGAGGGAAATTTCCAGCGAGTTCCACAACGCCCTCAGGAACCGCGAACTGGTGGTGTTCTACCAGCCCAAGGTATCCCTGACCGACAAACGCATGAATGGTGCCGAGGCCCTGGTGCGGTGGGTCCGTCACAAAACCATCGTGCCCCCCATGGACTTTATTCCCATTTTGGAAAGGGAAGGGTCCATTTGCGAACTGGACTTTTACGTTTTTGAAACCGCCTGCAACGACCTTCACGAATGGATCAAAGCAGGAATCGACCCCGTACGCATATCTTCAAACTTCTCCAAGTTGCATTTGCGCAACCAAGATTTTGCCGACCGCATTCTCGGAATCCTGAAAAAGTATGAACTTGACGGCAAGTACATCGAAGTGGAACTGACCGAAGTGTCGGATTTTGACGATTCCATCGCCATGCAGAAGTTCATTGACATCATGCGCAAGAACAATATCGGCGTCGCCATCGATGACTTCGGCACGGGCTATTCCACCTTGAACGTTCTCAAGGACTACAACATCAGCGTCGTCAAGATCGACAAGTCCCTCCTGAACAACATCGGCAAGGCCAATTCCCACGACGAAATCATTCTCCGTAACGTGGTGAAAATGGCCCGCGAATTGGACAAGGACGTAATTGCCGAAGGTGTGGAAACCCAGGAACAGGCCGATTACCTGGAAGGAATCAACTGCGGCAGTGCCCAGGGATTCCTGTTCGACAAGCCCCTGGTCCGCGACGATTTCCAGAAGCGCCTGATTGGCGAAGTGGTGTATTAATTTCTATATTCTTCTTTAATGAAGAAGCTTGTTCACGACAGAAAGGTTTGTCTCGCCTGCGCTGGTTGCGTAGGTATTTGCCCCAAGATGGCACTTGACATGTACGGGCTCGATTTGCAAATCGACCACGAAAAATGCATCAAGTGCGGTATTTGCGCCAAGGCATGCCCCGTTGGTGCCCTGAAACTCGTGGAGGTGGACAATGCTTAATTCCGAATACGATGTAGTGGTCATTGGCGCAGGGCCGGGAGGCTCTGTGGCCGCAAGGAACTTGGCCCGGGCTGGTCACAAGGTCTTGCTTCTCGAAAAGCGGGAACGCATCGGGTTCCCGGTGCGTTGCGGCGAAGCCAGCACGACCCTAGCCGACCTGCAGACTTATGGTCCCATTGACGAAAGCTGCATCGAAAGCATTATCAACGGGCTGTATATTTACGGTCCCAACGGCGTGAACATCGAAGTTCCCAAGCCGGGCACCGGCATCATGCTGAACCGCGAAATCTTTGACCCGTGGCTTGCAAAGCTTGCGGCCGACGACGGCGCCCAGGTAGAGACCTGCGCCCGCGCCGAATTTGTGGGCGACGTGGAAGGCGGCAAGCGCATGGTCCGCGTCGTACTGGGCAAAGGCGACGGATGCGGAACCGTCACCGAAACCGCAACCCAAGAAATTTTTGCCAAGATGGTCATTGCCGCCGACGGCGTAGAAAGCCGCATCGGTCGCATGGTGGGCCTCAAGTCCGAACAGAATCCCCGCGAAACATGCACGGGAGTTGATATCCAGGTCCAAGGACTTTTGACGAAGCCCGACTACCTGACTTTCTGGCAGGGACATGACTTTATTAACGACGGCTACATCTGGAGCTTCCCGAAACAGAAGTCCAACGTGACGAACTTTGGCGCTGGATTCCTCGCCGCAGGCAACCACAGCGGAAACATTCTCGAAGTCACTATGGAATGGCTGGAAAAGCTTTTCCCTGGCGCAAAAATCAACCATACCGTCGGTGGAATGGTTCCTGTTTCCAGCATTCTGAAGGATTACACTTTAGACCACTTCGCCCTGGTGGGCGATGCCGCCCACCACACCAACCCGCTCACGGGTGGTGGCATCGCTGCCGCGATGCGCGCCGGCAGATTCTGCGCCGAATACGTGAACCAGGGCCTCAAGGCAAGTAATCTTTCGAAGCCGTTCCTAAAGCAGTATGAAAAACGCTGCTACGACTACTTCGGCAAAATGCATGACTTTGAATACAAGTTCCGTAGGTTCCTGCTGGCGATTAACCGCGAAGAACAAATCGGACTTTACAAGGTCCTGCAAGGCTTTGCCCTCAGCGGATACAAGAAGAGCGCCTTCTTGAAGACGCCCATTCAGACAGCGAAGTACCTGTACAAGTTCTGGAAATTCAAATAGTTCCTAGAACAAATCGTCGACTTTCGTCTGGGCAAGCACACGATTATAAATAATCCGCTTGCCCATTTTTCCATCTGTCGCACACACGTGATCTTTAGGCGGTTTCAAGACAGATGTCACCAAATGGGCCGCCACCGTTTCGGCATGCACCGGGCGCACGTAGGCCGGGATCCATTCAGGATGTCTCCCGATAGTCTTTTGCAACAAGTCTTCGCCAAAGCGCTTGTCCTTATGTTTGCCAAGCAAAAGCGAGGGGCGCACCAATGTCAAGGTTTCAAAGCCCATCATGTCTAGGCCTTCTTCCAATTGTCCCTTAAGGCGATTATAAAAATAAGGTGAATGACTGTCGGCGCCCATGGCACTTACGCACAAGAAGTTTTTCACCCCAGCCTTCTTGGCAATGGCAGCGAGTTTCAGCGGAAGCCTCAAGTCAACCTTTTCTTGGGCGGCCTTGCTTCCCACCTGCTTGCGAGTAGTTCCAAGACAACACACCACCGCATCGCAACCTACAAAACCCGCATAGAAAAACAGGCGCATGGCTTCGTCATCTTGTTCAAAATTCACCTGTTTAAAGTCAATCTTGGAAGCCCCTTCCAGAATTCCAAGTTCATTCATATCCGGCACATTCCGAACCGGACAAAAAACTCGCACCACCTGCGGAAGGCGAGCGAGTAATTTCAAGACGTTCTTGCCGACAAGTCCTGTCGACCCCAAAAGTGCAATTTTCATGTAAGGACTATTCTACGGATTTTCCAATGCAGCAAGGGAATCAAGTTTAGCCTGTTTCTGTTCGGTATACATGAAACCGACATCGTTTCCACGAACAGGATAAAGTTCGACCTGATTTTCTGCATTCAAAACAACCGCAATGCCCGAAAGATAATTCACCCAGCGGCCGTTTCTATAGAAGTTTACAGTTGCTTGCCTATTGCTTGCATAGACAACCAAAGGTTCCAAAAGGACATCATGCGAAATCAGAACGCTCACACGTTTCCATTTAGGCATGTTCGCAACGATATTTTCCATCACGAACTGATTTCCTCTTTCAAAGAGATCATAAAAATGAAGACTCAACGTCGCGACTTGAAAATTCTCTCCAAAAGCATAGGCAGAAACGACTTTCCAACTACCACCCTTATTCCTAGCATAGGCATCAAGGCTATCTGAAGAAACTGTCAAGAAATAGCTTCCATTCAACAATTCCGCTTGCGTTTCCGTTTCATAATTAGTTTCACCGCGGCCCTTTGCAATGTTGTTGCAGGTTTCACGAGTACGGACAAAATCGGTCGATGCATAATAGAACGATTCATCGCCACCAGCAAGTTTTGCACCAACATTCAGTGCTTGTGCCACGCCAGCCTCAGTCAGTGCAGATTCTTGACCAAGTCCCGATTCACGAGCAGCATGGCGCAATACAAAGGCTATTCTATAGGTCTCAGGAGCAGCCTTGTAAATATCCCCCACATCATAGAATCCATTCGTATCGACTTCTACAGATAACGTTCTTGCTTCAGCAAATTTCGCAGTCCACGTTTCAGACGCCGAGGACAAGATTTCGGGATCACCAGAGTCCGATGCAGAAGAGATAGTCTCAGTACCGGCATCCGGATTCTGTTCACCTGGATTTTCTTGATTACCGGGATTTTCCTGATTACCAGAATTGGGATTTTCTGTACTTTCTCCAGCAGAAGATGACTCCACAGTTGTCTGCTCAGAGGGATTTGCTGCATGACTGGACGAGTCATCCCCACAGCCAACCATACAAGCAAATGCAATGGAACTGACAATCGGGAAAGATTTCATTGCCGTTTTACAAATCAGGTTCATATTTTTTCCTTATAATCGTTTTTCATTGAACAATTTAATTATTTGCACCTCGCAAAGCCCGTAAAAATTTCTAAACTTATGATTGTAAAATTTTAACCCTAACCCATAGGACTGTCTTATGGCAAAAACATTCAAGAAAGCTGAAGAAGTCTCCGTGCTCGGGACCGATGCGGAATCTTTCCGCAAGGCATTTACCGACCACATCCACCACACGCTCGCCCGTAACAGCGCGACCGTGACCGACCACGAAAAGTTCCTCGCCGTGGCATACGCCGTGCGCGACCGTCTCGTGGACCGCTGGATCAAGACGCAGGAAACCTATTACCAAAAAGACGTGAAGCGCGTCTACTACCTGTCCCTCGAATTTTTGATTGGCCGTACCCTCGGCAACTCCGTTCTGAACCTTGACGTCGAAAGCGCCGTGACTGAAGCTCTTGACGAACTCGGCATGACTCTCGAAGAACTCCGCGAACAGGAAGTCGACGCGGGTCTCGGCAACGGTGGTCTCGGCCGCCTCGCCGCCTGCTTCCTCGACTCCATGGCCACGCTTGAACTTCCGGCCACCGGTATGGGCATCCGCTACGAATACGGTATGTTCAGCCAGAAAATCGTGAACGGCGAGCAGGAAGAACAGCCGGATAACTGGCTGCGTCTCACCAACCCGTGGGAAATCGCCCGTCCGTCGAACGAAGTCAAGGTTCCGATGTACGGCTACGTGGTAAGCTGGATGGACGAAAAGGGCAGACTCCGCAACCGTTGGGAAACCAAGGACTACGTGCTCGCTCTCCCCTACGACACTCCGATTCCGGGTTACAAGAACAACACCGTGAACAACCTGCGCCTCTGGAGCGCGAAGTCCACTGACGACTTCGGCCTCAGCTACTTCAACAACGGTGACTACATCGCCGCTGTGCAGGATATGGAACTTTCCGAAACCATTTCCAAGGTGCTCTACCCGAACGACGCTTCCATGAACGGTAAGGAACTGCGCCTCAAGCAGCAGTACTTCCTCTGCTCTGCTTCTCTGCAGGACATCATCCGCCGCTTCAAGAAGCTCCACGAAGGCGAATGGAAGGTGTTCCCCGAAAAGGTCGCCATCCAGTTGAACGACACGCACCCGGCAATCTCTATCGCCGAAATGATGCGTATCCTCCTCGACGAAGAAAACTTGGAATGGGACGATGCATGGGAAATCGTGACGCACACGTTCGCCTACACGAACCACACCTTGATGCCCGAAGCTCTTGAAAAGTGGCCGGTCAGCCTCTTCGAAAAGCTCCTGCCGCGTCACCTCCAGATCATTTACGAAATCAACGCCCGTTTCCTCCGTCAGGTGTCCCTCAAGTGGCCCGGCGACAACGCTCGCCTCGCCCGCATGAGCCTCATCGAAGAAGGCGGCTGCAAGATGGTTCGCATGGCTTACCTCTCCATCGTGGGTTCGTTCGCCGTGAACGGTGTGGCAGCTCTCCACTCCGACCTTTTGAAGACCACTCTCTTCAAGGACTTCTACGAACTGTGGCCTGAAAAGTTCAACAACAAGACCAACGGCGTGACGCCGCGTCGCTGGGTCCGCAAGGCTAACCCGGCTATGTCTGAACTCATCAGCTCCAAGATCGGCGAAGGCTGGGTCAAGGATCTCGACGAACTCAAGAAACTCGAAAAGTTTGCAAAGGACGCCAAGTTCCAGAAGGAATTCATGGCTGTCAAGAAGCAGAACAAGGAACGCCTCGCCAAGTACCTCAAGGCAACGCAGGGCGTCGATGTCGACGTGAATACGTTCTTCGACGTGCAGGTCAAGCGTATCCACGAATACAAGCGCCAGCTCCTGAACATCCTGCACGCCATTCACCTGTACATCCAGCTGAAGGACGGCAAGGAAATCATGCCGCGTACCATCATGATCGGTGGTAAGTCCGCTCCGGGTTACTGGATGGCCAAGCAGATTATCCGCCTCGCTAACGCCGTGGCTGCCATCATCGACGCAGACCCGGTTTGCAAGGGCAAGCTCAAGATGGTGTTCCTCGAAAACTACCGCGTGTCTTTCGCCGAAAAGATCATTCCGGCTGCAGACCTCTCCGAACAGATTTCGACCGCAGGCACCGAAGCCTCTGGTACCGGTAACATGAAGTTCGCCCTCAACGGCGCTCTCACCATCGGTACGCTTGACGGCGCTAACGTCGAAATGAAGGAAGAAGTCGGTGACGAAAACATCTTCATCTTCGGTCTCACCGTGGAAGAAGTCACCGACCTGCTCGCCAAGGGCTACCGTCCGCGCGACTTCTACGAACACGACGACGATTTGCGCCGCGTGATCGACCTGATTGCCTCTGGCTTCTTCAGCCCGGATCGTCCGGACCTGTTCAAGCACATTGCCGACAAGCTCCTCACCAACGACAACTACCTGCTCTGCGCAGACTTCCGCAGCTACATTGACATGCAGAAGAAGGTCGCCGAGGAATACTTGGACAAGAAGACTTGGGCCGAAAAGGCAATCCTCAACGTCGCTCGCATGGGCAAGTTCAGCTCCGACCGTACCATCAAGCAGTACGCCGAAGAAATCTGGAACGCCAAGGGCTGCAGCATCAAGCTGTAATCCTCACGCTCACAAAGCATTCAAAAGTCCGCGAGCAATCGCGGGCTTTTTATATTTGGGCTATGGAAATCAAGAAGACGAATGCGGCGAGAATCCTGGACCGCCAGAAAATTTCTTACGAACTCATCCCCTACAAGGTCGACGAAAACGACCTCGGCGCGCAACACGTGGCCGACAGCCTGGGCGAAGACATCAATCAAGTTTTCAAGACAATTCTCGTTCATGGAGACAAGATCGGTTACCTCGTATGCGTGGTGCCAGGAAACCTGGAAGTGGACTTGAAGGGGGCCGCCAAGGTAAGCGGCAACAAGAAAATCGACACCGTCCCGCTCAAAGATTTGACGCCGCTTACCGGCTACATCCGCGGCGGTTGCAGTCCGCTTGGACTCAAGAAGAACTTCCCCATTTTCATTCACGAAACCGCGATGCAGTTCCCCTACATTTACGTGAGTGCAGGCGAACGTGGCTTGCAGCTGAAAGTCGCTCCCGCCGACCTCGTCAAGGCTACCCGCGCGACCGTCGGCGTGATTGCGAGAGTTCCGCCTGAAGTACCCGAATAAGCGATTCATATTCAGCCACGAACGCATCGTGGTTCCGCTTCACGAAATCTATATTGCCTTCTTTGCAGGCCATTTCAAGAGACTTGGCATCTTCTGAAACTTTAGTGGCACCAATCGTAAGAGAGGTGCTTTTTACGGCGTGCACCGTAATGCGGTAGTACTCAAAATCCCCCTTTTCAAAGTATTCCTTCAGTTCTCCGATTTTTTCACTCTTTGCATATTCGTCAAGCATTTCTTTATAAAAAGTCTGATCGTTCATGCAGTAAGCAAGACCTGTAGCCGTATCCAAGTAATCTGACAACTTCGTTTGCCGCTTAACCGAAGGCTCCTGAACAGGTTCCTCCACCTTGCCTTCGCCCACATTCTTGACCAAATCCTTCCGCAAGAATTTCTTGAGCGTCGTCAACAGCACATCTTCGCGAATAGGTTTCGCCATATAATCAGAGAACCCTTCATCCATATATCTGTTTCGGGCATCGGAGACCGCATTCGCCGTAAGCATCACCACAGGAGTAATGGCATTCGGATTTTTCTCCATCTCTTTCATGCGACGGAATGCTTCCACTCCATCCATCACCGGCATCATATGGTCCAAGAAAATCACATCGTAACGTTTCGCCTGAATAAGTTCCAAAGCCTCGACACCATTAACAGCCGTATCAATATGAATCTTAGTTTCCTTAAGGAGTCCTGCGAACACCTTCAGATTCATTTGGACGTCATCCACTACCAAGATTCTTGCATCAGGCGCTTCGAATCTTTCATGAGTGGCATCAATCACATTCACGTGTTCTTTATACAGCTTCTCAAAATCACCTAAAGGTCTTTCGTCGCTGACTTGCTGCAACAGGCGTACCGTAAAGACAGAACCCTTACCATAGGTACTTTCCACCTGCACAGTACCACCCATCATATCCATCAACTGTTTAGTCAAATTGAGTCCAAGGCCTGTACCTTCAATATTGCGATTACGCTTTTCATCCAGACGTACAAAGTCATCGAACAATTTTTCACGGTCTTTTTCACGAATGCCAATACCCGTGTCTTTCACCTGAATAAAAAGTTCCACCTGTTTTGAATCGCCACCCTGAATTGGATCAACCTTCACCTTTTCGGCATAAACCTTCAAGGTGACAGAGCCTTCATTTGTGTACTTGACGGCATTGGACAATAGGTTATTCACCACCTGTCGAATACGCACTTCATCACCAAACAAGGCCCTTGGAATTTCTGGCGAAATATCCATAACCAGTTCCAAGTTCTTGTCATGGGCACGAATCGCCACCATATTGTAGCAGTCGTTCAATACCGTAAATACGCTGTAGGTTACAGGCAATATTTCCATTTTGCCCGATTCGATTTTAGAAATATCCAAAATATCGTTAATCAACGAAAGCAAGGTCTGTCCGGCACTTTGAATGTTCAAGGCGTAATCACGCAAAGTCTCATCTTTACATTCCTTAAGAAGCATGGAATCCATGCCCAAGATTCCGTTAATCGGTGTACGGATTTCGTGGCTCATATTGGCCAGGAATATACTTTTCGCCTTGCTTGCGCTTTCAGCGTTTTCTTTTTCCCGGAGTAGCTCCTTGTTTTCACGAGCCTTCTTTTCAGACAGTACCACATAAAGCATCGCAATGGAGAACATGAATATCAAAAGACCGAACACCCAAAGAATCAAGAACGAGATATCGTCTTTTTCAGAAGCCACCACACTTGCCGGCACCACCCCCTTCAAAGATACTCCCGACAATTTGAGTTCAGCCACAAAGTAATAATATTCCGAGCCATCTACTTCTAAATGGGTTGCGGCGGCAATAGAGACATTCAACCCGCTAGAAAGCTTATCGCGAATAACACCATACCCGTTTTCACCCCATAACAAGTCTGTTCCTAAAGAATCGTTAGAAGAATTGATAATGATGCCGTCGTTTGAGCCCCAAACAGTCGCATACCCCTTTCCACCATAACACACCACGCCAAAGTTCTTGATAATCGCATCTTCTTTATACATGCGGAACAGCACATACTTAATATTTTTTCCGCTATACACTGGAGCCGAGAACATAAGCCCCGTTCCCTTGGAATAGCTTATGAATCTCGCGCCATGAAAAGATTCCGAAACGCCCTTGAAATCCGAAGTCCGAATTTCTGCCGTATCCCCGCTATACACGATTTTACCGTTCAAGGCAACCAAGCCATAGTAATACCCGCCATTCGAATCTTCCAACGTAGAAAGCATTCTTTCTACATGGGGCAAATTGGCCGACACACCCGAAGCAATACCCGACAAGGATTTCAGTTCAAGCAACAGGCGTTCCGCTTCGGCATTAGCATAGCTTTCTGCCTGGTACGCCACCTGTTTTTCCGCATAGTTCTGGAACAGGCTAGAAAACTTGACACGCAGCAGTACCCCCACCAAAAGGAGAATCAATACAAAGAACAGAATTCCTATTAAAGGCCTTACACCAAACTTTTTTATCATGGTTCAATCGCACCCTTAATAAGCCAATTCATGTCACTATGCAGGACTTCGTCACTAATGGTTTCGCCATCTTCAGAGCGGATTCCCCCATGAACATCCACAATCTTTCCTGAGAATACGTTGTAGCCCGCCTTGATTTTTTCTGCGGCAGCATTCACCAGCGTCTTCACGGAATCGGGAACTTCGCTAGAATAGAAAGCTAGTCCCACGGCATCTTTTTCTAGACCAATCCAGTAATCCATATTTTCATTATCCTTTTTCTGGATATAGTCCTGGATAAAATCCTTGTAAATAATGGACCAGTTTATCGCGATGGAAGTTAACATTCTCGGAGAGAATTTGTTGTTTTCCACATGGTTCCCAATGCAATAAAGTCCGCGCTTTTCGGCAACTTCAATAATAAATGCCCTATCTTGGTGAAAGGCGATTACATCAATACCCGAGCTGTCAATCAACTTGTTGGCATTTTCGGTTTCCGTATTTCCTTCGTTCCAAGAATTTGTCCAACGTACATATATATTCGCCTTCGGATTGACACTTTGAACTCCCAAAATAAACGCATTCAAGCCCCTGTATACCTGTATATTTTTCATAGCAGCCACATAACCAATGTGATCCGTTTTGGTCATGGAACCAGCAACGATCCCCGCTAGGTAACGAGCCTGGTAAATGCGGGCAAAATAGGCCTTGTAGTTTGGAGCATCATATTCCCAATTTATTCCATAGAACGTCACATCCGGATGCGATTCAATAATATCCTTAATCAAGATAGGATAGTTATAACTCGTAAGCACGATGACTTTCAAACTGTCGGCAATCATCGCGTTCACCGCCTTTGCAAGGGGATCCCGTTCTTCAGGGATATCAATCGTCAAAGTCCTTTGCACTCCTAGGGAATCGCACGCCGCTTTTATTCCCTTATAATGCGTTTCATTCCAGCCGTTATCGGCCGTATCACTTAAAAGAATAAACCCGACACGGAATTTTTGTGATTCCAATTTCTTGACGGATTCCCCATTATCGACTTTTTCAAATACCATATACAGCAGTACAAAAAAGACGGCGACAGCCATCAACGCCCCAATGGTTATTTTACTCTTCATCTATTTTTACCCCCTTTACAAACCAATTAAAATTATTCAGCATATCACTATCGGACATGCTTTCTCCTTCATTAATACGAATCGTTCCAGCGTTATCTTCGATGGGTCCATAAAAAACATCAAAGGAACCGTTCTGAATTTTTTTACGTTCACTGGCAACCATTTCGATAGCTTTCGGATCCACATGCTTTGTGAAAGGCGCCAAGTCTACCACACCCGAATTAACTCCACTCCAATAATTTTTGCCCACGAACTTTTTCTTGAGGACTTCTAATATATGGGGCGTATAGAACTTTTCCCAGCGCCACACTGGAGCCGTCAAAAAATGTTCCGGGTACAAGCCCGAATTATCCAGATTGTAACCAACAATCCACAGTCCAAGAGAATCCGCGATACGCATGGGTTCATGGCTATCCACATGCAAGGTAAGCACATCTATAGAATCATTTTGCGCAAGAAGTGCGCGAGTCGCCTCCCCGCAGGCATCGTCATCGTTCCAAGATTTCGTCCAATGCACAATCACATTCGCATCAGGGTTCACCTTTCGCACGCCCAAGGTAAAGGCGTTAATACCCCGAACAACTTCGGGAATATCGAACGCAGCCACATAACCAATTTTACCGGTTTTCGTCTGCATGCCGGCGACGATGCCCGAAAGGTAACGCATCTGATAAATGCGTCCAAAATAGGTCGACATATTCTTTGCGTAATTCAATCCTGAAGCATGGAAGAATTTTATATCAGGATGCCTAACCGCAACTTCCTGAATATATGGCCCCAACTGGAAAGAATTCGCTACAATAATTTTGACTCCGGCCGCAATGAGGCCTTCCATCACCTCTTCAGATGTCTTATTCGCCGGAATTCTTTCCCGGAAAAAAACATCAAGATTCAGTTCCTTGGCCGTCTTCCGCATTCCCTCGTAATGAGACTGTCCCCAACTATAGTCGCTAATGGAACCGTTCATAATCATCGCGACTTTCGTCTTTTCACGAGTCACGTCGGTATTCTTCTTTTTCACGTTAATCGTGAGCAACCCTGCTATGATAACCGCAAGGATTAACGCCGGAATAACATAAACCAGTTTCATGTTACGACTCTCCTGCAGCAAGATAGTTCGACAGTTTTTCTAGAACCGTTTTGTAATCAGCCATGCACTTTTCATGCTGACTGCGAACAAAATCAACATTTCCTTCTTTACAGGCAATTTCGATGGTTTTCGCCGTTTCAGACAAGGCTACCGCACCAATCGTCAGCGATGTACTTTTCAAGGAATGCATATTGATGCGATAATTCTCAAAATCACCTTTTGCAAAGGAGCTTTCCAGATCGGCAAGGCGGTCATTCTTGACATATTCTACAAGCATCTCGCGATAGAAGCCTTTATCGTTCATACAATAACCAAGTCCCGTTGCCGTATCCAAAACTCCCGAAAGGTCATCCACCGAATGCGATGTCGACATTGGCGAATTCTTCTCGGCAACATCCACTTTATCAATCAATTCCGGTGGCAGCAGTTTTTTTACCGTCGTAAGCAACACTTCTTCACGAATGGGCTTGGTAATATAGTCCGTAAAGCCAGCCTGAATGTAAGCGTCCTTTGCACCCACAACCGCATTTGCCGTAAGCATGACTACAGGCGTCTTTTTTATGTCGAAGGATTTTATATCCTTCATGCACTGCAGGGTTTCAATACCATCCATCACGGGCATCATGTGGTCCAAGAGAATCAAGTCGTAATGATTTCCTTCGACAAGGGCTAGAGCATCTTCCCCATTAGTTGCCGTATCGACTTTTATTTCCGTTTCTTTGAGGAGGCCACAAACCACCTTCAGGTTCATGGACACATCATCCACTACCAGCAACCTGGCATTTTTCGCCTTGAACTTCTTGACGCCAGAATTAAAAGAAATAAACTCCTTATGGCGCTCCATAAAGTTACCAATGACGGCATCGCCTATTACAGGCTGTGGAACATGGACTTCAAATACGGAACCGGAACCATAGACGCTCTTTACCAAGACTCGACCATCCATCATTTCTACCAACTTTTTGGTAAGGTTCAGTCCGAGGCCCGTACCTTCAATATTTCTATTGCGGTCCAAGTCAATGCGTTCAAAACTCTGGAACAATTTGCCGCGATCATCAGAACGGATACCAATGCCAGTATCGGCCACAATGACAACCAACTCTATTCGCTTATTAGAATTTTCCTCGGGCAATGTCTTAAAATCAACCAGCAAATCAACCGTCCCCGAAGGCGTGTATTTAATGGCATTTGAAAGCAGGTTATTTATAATCTGACGAAGTCGCACTTCATCGCCACTGAGCAGAGAAGGCGTTTTCGGATTCACATTGATATTGAATTCCAGCCCCTTGCTTTGGGCACGAGGATCCGCAACACTGTAGCAGTCATTCAATACAGCAAATAAATCATAATCCCCAATCAAAAGCTCCATTTTGCCAGATTCAATCTTGGTAATATCCAAAACGTCATTCACCAGCGAAAGCAAGGTATGCCCTGCATTCTGGATATTCTGAGCATATTCAAGCAACGTCGCATCCTTGCACTCCTTCAAAAGCATGGTATTCATTCCCAAAATGCCGTTAATAGGAGTACGTATTTCATGGCTCATGTTAGCTAGGAAAAAACTCTTGGCCATATTCGCCGATTCCGCATTCTTACGTGCCGCTTCGGCTTCCGCCCAGGCCTTGCGCAGTTCATCGGAATGTTGCGCCTTTTTACGGGCATTGTCCAAGTTTTCGAGCAATCGATGGGTTAGTTTTGCAATGGTAATGCACAAAAGCGTCATGGCAATGGCTTCAATCAAGAAACCCGCCGATCGCGAAATCCACCAGAACGTATCCGAAGAAAATTCGCCATGATTAGCACCAGGCGCCCTAAAATAAAGGGAAATCACAATCAATACATAACTGAAAATCGAAATCTTGAAGGTAAAGGCAGCATTGAAAAACAGTAGGCTTGTGACCATGGCAAGAGTATAGGTCATGTAGACGCCTATGTTTTCATTGGTGGCAAGCATCGCAATGATACATCCCATGCCCAACACGCAAAAATACCGCCGCACCATAAGCGAGGCTCCCATGCGTTCAATAAAAGTCGGAAGCCACAAGATGACAAAAGCGATTGCCGTCAAGATATTCAATTCACAATAGTCGATTTTAAACAAATGAATAATGTTTCCAAGATAAATCAAAGGAAACATGGCCCACAACCAACGCATGACCCTGGTCAACGTTTGCAAGACCCTACGGTCATTTTCATCGAAAATGTCATTCGAATCCATTGTCGGCTCCAGTAAGTTCATTCTAGTAGTCCTGTCCGTCATCTCGCATTTCATAGTTCACATCGTCATCAATCATCTTAAGCATGACATCTGCAAAGTCCGGATCGAACTGCATTCCGCGGCCTCTCAGAATTTCACTGCGGACAGCGCTCTGCGGAAGGGCAGAACGGTAGCTGCGGCGGCTGGTCATGGCATCGTAGGCATCAGCCACGGCAATGATTCGTGCAATTTCCGGAATAGCGTAACCGGCTAAGCCTTCCGGATATCCCTTGCCGTCAAAACGTTCATGGTGATAATGGGCCCCGATTTCAATATTGGGCATACCGGTGATGTTCTTCAAAATCTCGACACCGATACTCGGGTGCTGCTTAATAGTTTCGTATTCTTCATCCGTGAGCTTCGAATTCTTGTTCAAGATATTGTCCGGAACCCCGATTTTTCCGATATCGTGCAAAAGAGCGACGAAATAGATTTCATCCTGGAATTCCACAGGCTTGCCTACCCTGCGGGCAATTTCTCTACTATACTTGGCCACTCGGCTGGAATGGCCGTTTGTGTAGCGGTCCTTAGCATCAATGGTGGACGCTAAAGTCTTCACCACCTGTAATGAAAGGACCTGAAGCTTATGTCGGCTTTCTTCCAGTTCCAGCGTCCGACGTTCGACCTCGCTCTCCAGTGAGACCTGCAGCTTGCGCAAAGACAGAATCCTCTTGATTCGCTCCAGGACCACCTCAGGCACCAAAGGCTTCTGGATATAGTCCTGGGCACCCTCCTTGAACACCCGGACCTCGGTCTCCCGGTCACTATCCGCCGTCAAGAACACAACGGGTAAGTCATTGCAGTTCTTCATTTTACGAATTTCAGCCAGCAACTCGAAGCCGTTCTTCCCCGGCATATGCACATCCAATAGCGCAAGCGCGGGCAATTCCTTTGATAGGTAGTCTAGAGCCTCTTCGTATGAATTTGCCATTACAACGTTATACGTTGTACTAAGCATGTGCTCAGCGAATCTGAGGTTCATACGATCATCATCCACGATTAAGATCGTTTTGTTTTGCGAAACCGACATGTTAATTCCCCTTTACAATAAATATATATTAGGAAAAGGCCCCGTCAAAGACCTTCTCATAAAAATGATACACAAAAATGTCTTTTTTGTTACAATTTTGAAAATTTGACCATTCTACGGCCTAATTTTAAAGGCGTTGCCCCTTTGGACAACGCCTTCTGCAAAGTCGATTTAAGACCCTAAGTCCTATTTCACCATGATTTTTTGTGACAAATTGATTCTCTGGCCTACCACCTTCACAAGGTACATACCCTTTGCGGCATCTACCTTGAACTGGTGTGAACCCGAGGCAAGTGCACCCTTATGCAAGGTTGCAACACAATGACCGGTTACATCGAAGAGTTCGGCAGTCACGACAGCAGGACGGCTCATCGTCAAGCTGAGGTATCCGTTATTCAGCTGCATAGCCTTGGCCCCTGCAACTTGCGGACGCATGCAGATTCCCGAAGGATCTCCGAAGACAATCTTGATTTCAGGAATCATCTCTTCGGTGTTCTCGAAGCCGCGGCTAAAAGCGTCGTACTTGTCTTCGTTAAAGTCCCAAAGGACTTGGTCGCCGGCCTTGAAATTATCGTAGAAGATGGTGCCGGTGTAGCCCGCAGCATAGTTTGCGATAACGACGCTCAAAGTCTTGTTACGGTCTGCGTAGCTGGAAATATCGAACGAACAAGTCTTGGACTGGCCCGCGGCGACTTCGCAGGGGCCTTCCACTTCGGTCCATGTCCACGCGTCAGTCAGCTTGAAAATCAAGTTCAGTTGAGCATCGCTTTCGCTCTTATTAGTAACCTCGAACGTAAACGTATTGGCCTTGCTCAAATCCCAAGTCTTCTGGTATTCGATCTGGGCATTGTCACCGCCGTAAGTTACCGCCATCTTGCCGTCACCGCCTTCCTGGCTGATGGCGACATCCTTGATCTTGATGTTTGCTTCTTCGGTAGCGGCAAGGGCCTTCATGGCATCAAGAGCCGGGTCGATGGTGTAAGTGTAACCGCCAAAGTTCGATTCGGTCTTGTCGCCAATGTACTGCCAGGCAAGTGCGCCTGCGTAGCCACCGTCAAAGGCCTTGCGGTAGCATTCTTCGGTAGAAATCTGGGTCTTGGCCGCCATGCTTGTAGTATAAGTATCGCCCTTCCAGCCACTCGCCGGGAATTCACCGATAATCATGGGCTTGGAATCGTAACCATACTTGGTCGCCATCTGGGCCGCCGTATTCACGAACGGAGACACGGCATCGTTCTGGTAGTACGGATAGTAATGCGTCTGGAAAAAGTCGAGCGTACCGTTCGCTTCGCCACCGGCTGCGATAAGTTCGGCATCGTTCCACCAGCTCTGATACTGAATATTCACGCTACCCGTAGAAACGAGCAGTTCCGGGTTTGTGGCATGGATTGCCGCCGCAATCTTGTTCGTGAACTTTTGCAGCACGGCCTTGTCTAACTTTTTGGTCGTCCAGCCCACGCTTGTCATGCCTTCGGGTTCGTTGAACACTTCCCAAGTCATAAGCGCATTATGGTTACCGATTGCTTTTACTACCGGAACAAGCGCATTGTCGATAAAGGCTTTGGTGCCCGCGTCTTCAAAAAGCTGCGTGTTTGCGGTAATGTCCAGCTTTTTGTCGTATAGGCCCCACTGATTCGGTTCCATCAGGTTGTGGCTGAAAAGGCACATCGAAACCATCACGCCGTATTCTTCGGCAATGTCCAAGGCCTTTTTCATGTTGGCGATGGTATTTTCCTTAAGGCCAGAAACAAGATGTGTACTCTGGTCGATTTCAGGACTCTGGCTCATGTTGTTAAAGAGCCACCAGCGAATGGCATTACCGCCTGCGGCACGGGTGCCTTCGACGGCCTTGCGCCAAGCGTTTTCATTCAGCGGGGCATCACCCACGTCGGAGTTGTAGTCACTCCAAGCGAGGTTCGTACCCGAGAAGAAAATCTTCTTGCCGTTATAAAGTAAATCGGTGCCATTTACAGTGAGACCAGGGGCAGCAAAAGCTGCTTCACCGAACAAAAAGGCTCCGCAAAGAGCCACAAAACCAATTTTTTTCATAATACTCCTCAAACACCCTTTCTTCGGGGCGATTGCCCTAAAGATATACTAATAAAGCTCTAATTGAACACTTTTACTTTCGAGGTGTTGACATTCGTTACAAAAAATGTCCACACCCGAAGATACCTTAACCTAGCGCATAATCCAGCCGCCGCCAAGCACCATGTCGCCGTCGTAAAATACGGCGCACTGGCCAGGGGTAACTGCAAATTGGGACTGCTCAAAACTGGCGAGTGCGCAGCCACCTTCTAGAATCTTGACCATGCAACGAGTCGGGTGCTGACGGTAACGAACCATGCCTTCGCATTCAAAAGTATCTCCTACGGCGTAGGCGCTACCCGTTACAGGGTTCACACCATGCCACTCGCAATTCTGAATGCGCACTTCACAAGCAGAGACGGCCGACTTGTCGGCGGTCACCAAGATATCTCCGGTTTCCGGATTCACACTTTGCACGAAGGCGGGAACGCCCAGCGCAACGCCAAGTCCCTTGCGTTGCCCCACCGTGTAACGGTGGTAACCTTCGTGACTATTCCAAATCTTGCCGTCGGCGGTCACGAAGTTTCCTG
>Ga0256406_1002342_pt1 | contig 27030 bp, 19 predicted proteins | sample RumenRJG_03DNA_FD_185986 | JGI IMG/M metagenome (GOLD analysis project Ga0256406, IMG submission 185986) | Bovine rumen microbial communities from Lethbridge, Alberta, Canada - RJG_03 | ecosystem: Host-associated > Mammals > Digestive system > Stomach > Rumen | place: Canada: Alberta | collected...
AGTTCCTTTTGCTTATTATAGAAAAGAGAAGAGATATTTATTTACTTGGCATTTGCGAAGAGTTTCTGCATATCTACAACGAAGAGCATAACATAAAAAAGGCTCGCTTAGTTGTGGCAGAAGATATTTCTCCGTCTTTACAAGAAGAGATAAAAAACAGACTTCAAGACTCCTTGCAAGCCAATATAGATTTGGAGACAGAAGTAGATGATAGGATTTTAGGAGGATTCTCCTTAACCGTAGATGACAAACAATATGATGCATCTTTTAGAAAAAAACTTCTCGATTTAAGGAATGAACTTCTACAAACACAAAAGTAAAACAGAACATAAAATATAAAGCAATGGCAGATATAAAACCATCAGAAGTTACAGCAATACTAAGACAACAACTATCCAATGCCAATATAGAAACAGAACTGGAGGAAATTGGTATTGTCTTAAGCGTGGGCGACGGCATAGCAAGAGCATACGGTCTAATGAACGCTCAAGCGGGTGAGTTGGTAGAATTTGCAAATGGGACAGAAGGTATTATTCAGAACTTGGAAGAAGATAATGTTGGTATTGTGCTTTTAGGTGAGGCTGGAGACATCAACGAAGGCGACACCGTAAAACGAACCAAAAGAATTGCTTCCATTGCTGTTGGTGAAGGACTTGTAGGCAGAGTTATCAACACTATAGGACAACCAATAGACGGAAAAGGAGCAATAGAGGGAGAAGTTTTTGATATGCCTATAGAAAGAAAAGCTCCTGGAGTTATCTTTCGTCAGCCTGTTGATGAACCTTTGCAGACAGGCATTAAAGCCATTGACTCTATGATTCCTATTGGACGAGGACAAAGAGAACTTATAATAGGCGATAGACAGACAGGTAAAACAGCCATAGCAATAGACACTATCCTAAATCAGAAAGAGTTCTTTGAGGCTGGCAATCCTGTTTATTGCATTTATGTTGCTTGTGGTCAGAAGGCTTCTACTGTTGCTCAAACTGTTAAAACATTAGAAGAACACGGAGCAATGAAATATACTGTTGTTCTTGCAGCAACAGCAGCAGATGCAGCAGCTATGCAGTTTTATGCACCTTTTGCAGGAGCAGCCATAGGAGAATATTTCAGAGATACAGGTCGTTCTGCTTTAATTGTTTATGATGACTTGTCTAAACAAGCAGTGGCTTACAGAGAAGTTTCTCTATTGCTTAGAAGACCACCTGGAAGAGAGGCTTATCCTGGTGATGTGTTCTATCTTCACTCAAGACTATTAGAAAGAGCGTGCAAGATAATCAATAATGATGATGTAGCAAAAAAGATGAACGACTTGCCTTTGGTATTGAAAGAGAAAGTAAAAGGCGGTGGTTCTCTTACAGCTCTTCCTATTATAGAAACACAAGCAGGAGATATATCAGCATATATTCCTACTAATGTTATATCCATTACTGACGGACAAATATTCCTTGAATCCAATTTGTTTAATGCAGGTATCAAGCCAGCTATTAATGTAGGTGTTTCTGTTTCCAGAGTTGGAGGAAAGGCTCAGATAAAGTCAATGAAGAAGATAGCAGGAACACTTAAACTTGACCAAGCACAATATACTGAATTGGAGGCTTTCTCTAAGTTTGGTTCTGACCTTGACGCTGCAACAAAAATGGTTCTTGAGAAAGGAAAACGAAACGTGGAGATACTTAAACAGGCTCAATATTCACCTCTTAGAGTGGAAGAACAGGTTTCTATTATCGCCTGCGGAACTAATGACTGGCTGAAAGATGTTCCTGTAAATAAAGTATCTGAGGTTGAGAAAGACTTTTTGGAACTGCTTAACTTAAATCATCAGAACACTTTGCAGGAAATCAAAAAAGGAAATATCAACGAAGACATCTTAAAGACTCTGCATGATGTTCTTGATGATGTCGCACACAAATACATAAAAGAATAAGAAGATCTAACACTCTTCTTTCTTATATAAAAATCCCGACTACAGTTCATAGAACTAAGTCGGGATTTTCTGTCTAAAAAGAACAAAATTCTATTTCTTTATAAGTTTTTCTACTTTATTTGTTTTCACCCCTTGCAGCTTTATGTAATACATACCAGCATTCAAATTGGAAACATTAATTCTTGTTTCTTTTTGTCCTTTTGTAATATCTTGTTTTGCAACAAGTCTTCCTTGCAAATCAAAAACAGACAACACTGCTCTTTCATCCAAATTAGAGAATACTACATTAACTTGTTCATTTGCAGGATTAGGATAAAGCATAAACTCAAGCTCATTTTCTTTTACCTCAGCAAGTCCTGTTACGTTAGAAGTGTAAAACTCTCTTTCTTCACTATAGGCAACTTGTCCATTTTGTGTTTCAACAAAAGCACGTGCTATGTATGTTGTATTCGGAGTCAAAGATGTTGCATTAGCATAGAACACCTCAGCTATATCAACATTTCCAAGCCATGCATATAGTTCTTCTACACTTGTTGCCTCTACACTTTCCCATGTTGTTTCGTTTGCTTTTCTATACTGAATACCCCTATCTGTTATAGGATTTCTTTCTGTATAAATATCTCCTATATATGCGGTAAAGTTAGCGGAAGTCTCAGTTATTCCACTTACTGCTGCCATATATACATTAGGAAGAAATTTTGTAGAGAAAGGTACTGCCATCCAATCAGAATAACTTGTAAGAGTTTCATCACAAGGTTTTCTTATGTATGCAACATAGTCTGTTACAGGCTCAAGATTCTCAAAATAATAGTTAGATTGTTCGCCTAAGGAAATAACCTCGCCATCTTCTCCAAGTTTAACCTGACAATTCCAAGAACCATCCCAATTCATATTGAATTTGTTTTCATCAACAGAATAAATACTTACATAATTCACATTAGCACAATCTCCTCCTACCTCTTCAGCACTTGCCTCACTGATAGTCAAGTTTGTTATCACAACAGCAAGGTCATGTTCCTCTACAATACAAGAAGAAGGTAAAAAGTTTTCCATAGCCCATTGCAACATAAGAGAAAGAGTATCTTCTTCATTTTCGTTATGGAAATAAGCAACAAAATGACCTGACTCATTGTATATGTCCTTTATTTCTGAAGACCAATAGTGATTTACGTCAGCATCGCCAGAAGCAAAACTGATACTCAACTTATCCAATGCTTCTCCCAAGAATGTACGTCCTCCGACTGTTGCATCAAACTCCACCTTCAAATAAGGCACTCCACCTGTCTTTATTACTTTCTTTGCAAAGGAATTTGAATATTCTATATTGGTGTTGTATTGTGCATCTACGCCGTTGTCTGATACAAATAAAGCACTCTGATTATATCCACTTGGCGTTCCTTTGTAAAAATTGTTGTAGCCGTATGTTAAAGACCAATTATCGTTTTCATCAAATGTAGCAGTATATGGAAGAGTTACAGGATCAAAATGATTCCCGTCAGCAGTACAGAACTGATGAGGAGCATCCACTGAAGACCAAAGAGTATCGCCTGTCTGAGTTACTACCCATGAAACAACATTATACCATGTAAAAGGTTGCAGATTTGAAACATTTGACCATATTTCAACATGTCTTTCAGGGTCATCACCCCATACATCCCAAAGATAAGAAGAATCTACTCCGGTAATAATCCATTCATTATCAAGCACTCTTCTGCATCCCTGCCCATAAGATGTAGGAGGATAGAATGCTTTCCAATCCACAGCCGCTGTAAGACGTGCATTGGTTTCTCCTATAATATCTGGTCCATGAGTATGAGAATAAGGGCCTATATCAAATATAAAGTCCTGACTTAACCATTCAGAAACAAAATCTCCTTGTTTTGCACGTATATAGAAAGTGTAATGACCACCGTTTTCCAGGCCTGTAAACTGATAATACGGCACGTATGACTCAATTATTGAAGCATTTTCGCCATTCTTTACCTGCCATATTGTTTCGTCTCTTCCTGCCTGCCAAGAAACGTATGCAGAATCAATACCATTTATCTGTATAGTCATATTCGTTGGAGGCTCTATAGCGACTTCCTCTGTAGCAGTTGCTCTGACAGAAAGATTCTGAACAATGGCAGCAGGTTGTGTAATACCACTTTCTGAATAACTCTGGTGATTTACCCATACAAATACTAAATAAGCAGTAGCATTTGGTGCAGGATTAGGAACTTGCATTGTTACATGTCCGTTATATCTGCTAACAGCATATCTTCCATTAAAATAGCCTGCATTTTCGTAATCGCTTGCCCTAAATGGAGAACTTTCTCCCCAAGCATTTGAGGTAGAAGGCTGCATATACCAACTATTAGTTTGTTCATCTACTAAAAAAACTTTCAAATAGTCGTCATCTTCATAGTAAGCACTCCCCACAACTGCGTCAAATTCAATAGTTACTCTTGCAGAAGCCCCCATTGCTAAGGCTTTCTTTGCGAGAACTCTTGATGAGGTATTATAATCATAATGAGGGGTTGTACCTTGGTCAGATATATACAAAGCAGAATTATATCCTGTTGCATTACCTATGTGCCAAATGTTTGTACATTCTCCATTGTCAAGAACCCAATCGCCTTGAGAAGAGAAATCTGTCTGATAAGGTAAGCTGCTTACTTGCCCCTTTACCACTCCACTCCAAACCAATAGAACAAAGGCAAGGAATGAAAATAAAAATTGTCGTGTTTTTTTCATCTCTTTAATTTTTTATTAATTAATAATTCAAATAACTTTACGCATTATATGTTTTGCCGCAAATGATGTTCCAATTCTTAGGAAATAAAACTCGCTATTGAAACACAATATCTTATATTGTATAGGGGGGGGTAATATTATATTGATTTACAGTACGATACACCATTAGCTTTCAATAATTTTACTGCACAAAGGTATAACAATATTTCCAACTGACAAATTTTTTAGAAAAGATTTGCACAATTCAAAAATTTATATTATCTTTGCAAGTAGATAATCGGTAATTTCGGGTAAGGTTTTTGCTTTTGACTCATATATTTACCTGAAATTATCATACGAGCAAGAACACCCAATATATATTCTTTTTATCTTAAAATTTACTAATATATAATTACCTGATTATCTGCTAAATATAGGGCAAAAACTCTTCGTTTTCGTTTCTAAAAACCAAGTCTTTCTATCAGAAAACGAAGTTTTCACAACTAAAAACGAAGACTTTTTTAAACAAAACCTTATATCCCTCCCGCAAAAACAAGATTTGCAGGAGCGGATGTTTTTTTGTCTAAAATCAATAGTAACAAATTTAACTTAACAACAAAAACAAGAGGCAAAAAATAACCATATAAAAATAACTATAATCCCATTTCTTTACAAAAGTTTTATTTTTTCTTTATTATTCAAATAATTTCGTAATTTTGCAGTTTGATAATGGTATATTATGGCAAATTTAAAGGAAATACGTAACAGAATTTCTTCTGTATCATCTACCAAGCAGATAACATCTGCTATGAAGATGGTTTCAGCAGCTAAGCTGCGTAAGTCTCAAGGAGCTATAGTGCAACTCAGACCTTATGCCCAACTTATGAATGAGGTTGTATGTAGATTAACTGACAGCAATATTGAAGATATTACTTACCTTAAAACAAAAAAAATAGAAAAGAAAGTTCTGCTTATTTCTCTTACTTCTAACAAAGGACTATGCTCTACTTTTAACTCTTCTATAATCAAACTTACTAAACTGAGAATAAACAAACACCTTGCTGAAGGTAAAGAGGTTTATCTGCAAAGTTTTGGAAAGAAAGGAGACTCTGCCTTTAAATATATTCAAGACATTAACTATTTAGGTTCTAACGATGAAATATGGGATTCTTTAAGTTTTGAAAATATATCTCTGCTTGCAGATAATCTCCTTCAAGAATATGTTAAAGGAACTTACGACAGAGTGGAGATAATCTATAATCAGTTTAAAAATGCTGCTGTTCAAGAGCCTAAAGCAGATAGTTTTCTCCCTTTTGATTTGACTACAATAAAGACTACAGATAAATCCAACAACAACTACATCTTTGAGCCAAACAAAACTAATATCTTACAAAGTATCATACCGTTATTCTTGCACACTAAAATGTATAGATGTTTTTTGGATAGTTTTACATCTGAACACGCTGCAAGAATGACCAGTATGAATAAAGCAACCGATAATGCTCAAGAATTACTGAGCGATTTAACCCTTACATATAATAAATTAAGACAAGCAAGCATCACTAATGAGATTATTGAAATATGTAGTGGTGCTAATGCATTAAGTTAATAAAAACTTTTTAAGGAAAAAATGCGTTACAAAGTTGATTTTCTTGTTATAGGTTCTGGCATAGCTGGATTGAGTTATGCTCTTAAAGTGTCAAAATTCGGGAAAGTGTGTCTTCTCACTAAGGCACAAGCAGAAGAAAGTTCTACAAAATATGCTCAAGGAGGAATTGCTGCTGTAATGTACGAACCTGATACTTATGAAAAACACATAAACGACACTCTTATTGCAGGTGCAGGTATTTGCAATGAAAAAAGTGTTAGGATAACCATAACTGAAAGTACTGACAGAATAAAAGAACTGATTGAGTGGGGAGCTCAGTTTGATAAGAATCGTTCTGGATATTATGACTTAGCAAGAGAAGGAGGCCATTCTGAACACCGTATCTTTCATCATCAAGATAATACAGGAGCAGAAATAGAAAGAGCCTTGCTTCAAGCTGTAAAAGAAAACAAAAATATAGAACTGAAAGAAAATCAATTTACTATTGACCTAATAACACAACATCATCTTGGACAAGAAGCTAACAGACACATGGATAATGTGGAATGCTATGGTGCATACGTTTTAAACAAAGACACAAATAGCATAGATACTTATCTTGCGAAAATCATTATGCTTTCTTCTGGTAGCAATGGCAATGTCTATTCTTCTACTACTGCTCCAATAGTAGCAACAGGAGATGGACAGGCAATGGTTCATAGAGCAAAAGGTTGGTTGAAGGATATGGAGTTTGTGCAGTTCCATCCTACTTCTTTATACAACCCTATGGAGAAACCTTCTTTCCTTATAACAGAAGCAATGCGAGGAGCAGGAGCAGAGTTAAAGAATTTGAAAGGAGAAGCCTTTATGCACAAATATGATAAGCGAGGTTCTTTAGCTCCAAGAGATATTGTGGCAAGAGCAATAAACAGCGAGATGACTCTCAGCGGTGATGATCACGTTTATTTGGATTGTTCCAAGATAAGTAAGGAAGAGATAATGCATCACTTCCCTCATATATATGCAAAATGCTTGGAAATGGGTATAAACATAACAAGAGGCGATATGATTCCTGTTGTACCTGCAGCACATTATGGTTGCGGAGGAATAGTTGTTGATGAATATGCTCGCACTACTATCAAACATCTTTATGCAACAGGTGAATGTTCTTGCACGGGATTGCATGGAGCCAACCGCTTAGCTTCTAACTCCTTGTTGGAAGCTTTGGTATATTCTCATCGTGCTGCTCTTGACAGCAGAGAAGCAATAAACAGCATAGACTTTTGTGAGCAAGTGCCAGATTGGAATGCAGAAGGCATGGTACTTAATGAAGAAATGTCGCTTATCACTCAAACACAGAGAGAACTTCAACAAGTTATGTCAAATTATGTAGGTATAGTTAGAAGTAACCTTCGACTGCAAAAAGCATTCAAACGTACCAAACTTATATATGATGAAGTAGAAGAACTTTATAACCGTTCTGTGCTTACACCTCAACTTTGTGAGTTAAGAAACCTTATTGCTAACGCTTACCTTATAATAAGCATGGCAATAAAAAGAAAAGAGAGCGTAGGACTACATTACAATATCGATTATCCTCCTAAGAAATAGCTACCAATTTATTGGTTCTATGTTGTTTGCAGAAAGGTAATTGTTGGTTTGGGAAAAATGTCTGTTACCAAAAAATCCTCTGTACGCTGATAGCGGAGAAGGATGAACGGAAGTAAGCACAAGATGTTTTGTCTTATCAATAAGACTATTCTTTTTTATCGCAAAACTTCCCCAAAGAATAAAGACCAGATGTTCTTTTTCTTTGCTAAGAATATTTATCACATTATCTGTAAATATCTCCCAGCCAAAATTCTGATGAGAAGCCGCTCTGTGTTGTTCAACGGTTAAGGTACTATTAAGCAACAAAACACCTTGCTTTGCCCAACGAGTAAGGTCGCCATTTTTTTCTACCTTTATATTTAAATCACTTTCTATCTCCTTATATATGTTTTGCAAAGAAGGCGGCAAAGCTATTCCCTCAGGAACAGAGAAAGCCAAACCATGAGCTTGACCTATCTCATGATAAGGGTCTTGACCTAAGATTACAACCTTAACCTTATCAAAAGGGCAGAGATTAAAGGCATTAAATATCAAGGAACCTTTAGGAAAAATTGTTTTTGTTTTATATTCTGCTTTAACCCTATTTACAAGTTCTTCAAAATAGGGTTTATCAAATTCAGTTTGCAGAACTTTTTTCCACGAATTTTCTATCTTTACTTCCATAATCTTAAATCTGGTTTAGCAAGCTGTTTATCTCCTCCAAAGAAGTACTATGCACAAAAGGTCCTTCATCAATGTTTAATCCCTTACACAAGTATTTCGCAAATTCTTTCATCTTACCCAAAACAAGTCTCTCGTTATAGGACCTGAGAGTGGCTATAAAATTCTCTTCAACATCTTTTATAAAAGGTTTTAGGAGTATGTCTTTTTCGGCTGGTATGCCTCTTATTTCAAAAGCGAGCAAAGGATTTCTCAAAACTCCTCTACCTATCATCCAATGCTTTATAAAAGGAAATCTCATTTTTAAGTTTGAAAAATCCTCAACGGAAAAAATATCTCCATTATATATTACGTTGTGTTTGATTTCGTTGGCTAAGTAATCAAATTCATCAATATCAACACTACCTCCGTAGAAATCAATAGCTTTTCTCGGATGAATGCAGACGCTTTTCAAAGGTAGGGAGTTGATTACCGGCACAAGTTTTCTACAATCCGAACTGTCTTTCACTCCTAAACGAACCTTTATGGATACTTGCAAGGTTGTGTCTTTAAGAATAGTTTCTATTATTTCCTGAATGGAATCAGGATTTGTAAGCATTCCTGCTCCACGACCACGAGACACTATATCTTTCTTTGGACACCCCATATTAAGATTTATCTCTCTGTAGCCAAGACTTTCTATTATTTTGCAAGTGTTAAGTATATATTCCCTGTTGTTGCCTATCACTTGAGGTACAATAGGAATAGAATTTTCGTTATCTTGTGGGAGGATATCTTTGAAGTGAATGCTTTTAATATCTGTTTTGTTTGACGTTGCTGAAATAAAAGGGGTTATAGCGTAGTCAAAACTCTTTGGAAAAAACTTTTCAAAGCTTTTACGAAAAAATAAAGAAGTAAGGTTCTGCATAGGAGCAAGTATCAATCTGTCTTCCGAAGAAAATAAAGAAGTAAGAAACACAAGTGTATCTACTTTCTTCTGTTTAGGTAAAATAGCTCTTAACTCCATAATGCTTTATTATTAATAATTTCCACTAAAAGACACTGCTTCATTCAAAGTCTTGACAAGAGGAAATGACTTTTTACATTCTTTTTTCAGGTATTCTATTAAATCTTTTCTTAATAAGGTTTCTTCACTGAGGTCTTGTCTCAAGATATAGGATTTCAAACGTATCAAATCATCAAACTCACTCTCTGGAAAACCTTTTGGATTTTTCTTTAAAGAAGGATTGTCTTTAAACGAAAAGCCTTTGCATTTTGAGATAAACTTTCTGTAATTTGCTCCATCATTATAAATATCTTCCCTTATCAACTGCAACATCTCCTTATCTGGCATAAAACATCCGCAATACAGAGCCGAACCTCCTGTTCCGTCTTCCCAAACAGGTTCAATATGGAAGTAATATCCCGCTTTCCAAGATTTCTTCCCTCCAGGACAGACATAAACACCAAAATGAGTCTTATAAGGACTCTTATCCTTAGAAAAACGAATATCTCTATAAAATCTGTAAATACAATCTTTTATGGTAAGATGTCTTACACTTTCATCAAACTCACAAATACTTTTCAAAAACCTTTCTGCAAGAGCATTGAACTTGGCACTCGCATTCTCGTATTCTGATTTATGAGCATGAAACCATTCTCGGTTGTTGTTAAGCCTTACGTCTGTCAAAAATCTTAAAATATCCTTCATCTTAAAAGTCTTTTTCCGCTTGCAAAGGTACAAAATATTTACGTTTCAATAGTTTTATCAAGCTATTTTTATTCGCTACATAACAGAAAAACCTTATTGCTTTCACAAGCAATAAGGTAAAAATAAAATATTATGAAAAAGAATTAAAACAAATTATTTTTTCAATGCTTCAGGTAACAATGTTACTTTTACAAACTCATCATGTTTCAAATATTTTGCTGCTGCTTGTTTCAAATCATCTGCAGTTACTGCATTAACAGCATTAGAATATTCTTCCATATTTGATATTTTCTCGTTGTAGATATGAGAACTCTTAATAACACTTGCCCAGAATGAGTTTGAAGATGTGTAAGAAGATTCTCTACGTTTGATAAGCTGCTCTTTAGCCTTTGCAAGGTTTTCTTCACTTGCTCCAATTTGAATCATCTCATCAAGTATTTCCCATGTAGCATTTTCTACTTTACTTACGTTATCAGGAGAACAACCATAGTAAGCAATCAATGAGAATTCAGGTTTAGGTTCTCTTTCATAGTCTGCTCCAATATAAGGAGAATATACTGAACCTAATTCTTCACGAACTTTTTCTGTTACTCTTATTTGAAGAATCTCACCCATAACATCAATAACCTTTCTTTCCTTAGCACCATCTACAAAAGATTTGTTCATAGCCAAAACAATAGTTGCTTTGTCCTCTGTTCCCTTATAAACTTTATCATCTACCTTTCCTTTTGCAAATTCAGGAGATAAGTCTTTCCAATTTTCAGTTTTTCCTGTTGAAGGAAGACCTCCAATGTATTTTTCTATCAAAGGCTTTATTTCATCAATTTTGAAATTACCTACGAATTCAAAAGTAAAGTCAGAAGCATTAGAGAATCTTTCTTTGAAGATTTTGTACATCTTTTCTATATTCAAAGAGTTGATTTGTTTTTCTGTAGGAATAGATATACTTCTCTTATCATTTGGATACATACTCTTTTGAAGTTGTACAGAGAATTGAGTTTCAGGGTTGTTTAGTATAGTTTTTAGTTGAGAACGAAGGTTTTCAATTCTTACGTCCAAAACTTCTTTATCTTTGTTAGGGTGAGTGAAATACATATAAATATATTGTAGTAATAACTCAAAGTCTTTTGGAGAACAGTTCCCGTTTATTCCTTCACGTAAAGTAGAAATATAAGGTTCTGTACCAAAAGAGTGTTTCATTTGGAATTTTTGTAGTTGGTTGTGATTCATTTCACCTATACCAGAACCGTCTATAATTCCTGCTGCCATTTGAACATTGAACAAATCAGCGTCAGAGTAAAGAGAAGAACCACCGTTTGACCAAGATTGTAGAAGGATTTCATCATCTTTCAAAGTAGTAGATTTAAGTATAACCTTAGCTCCATTTGACATTGTCCATTCTGTGTAGTCAAATTCAGTATTTTTTGTTTCACTCTTTACTTTTCCTGCTTTCACTTCATTTTCATAAGCGAAGAAAGGAACTTCTTTATAAGTATCTACGTATGGTTTTGTTTTCAAGTTCTTAGCATTTTCAATAATTTTTCTTACTTCTGCTTCTGTAGGAACTTTCAAACCTTTTCTTTCTGGCATAGTTATTTCGCAGATAACATTTTCTTCAGTGATCCAATCTTTTGCCAAAGCGTTGATTTCTTCCAAAGTTATTCCGTCTATAAGGGCTTTTGCTGTTCTGTATTCCCATCTTGCACCAGGAACAGGTGTTCCGTTAAGGAAATTATCAACAAGTCTTTCTGCCCAAGTAGAGTTATAAGTCTTATTTGCTTCTTTTGAAGCTCTTTCATATTGTTCTAATAGGGATTCTTTTGCACGGTCAAGTTCTGTTTGAAGGAATCCGTGTTGAATAACTCTTTGGTTTTCTTCTAATAAAGCTTTCAAAGCGTCAATTACTTTACCGTCTTTTGCTCCAGCACGCATAACATAACCTCCCATTGTACGAGCTAAGTAAGAAGGAGCATAACCTGAAATAGCGTACATATAAGGACAACCTTTTTTTTGCGCTTTTTCAGAAAAACGATTGCTAAGCATGTGTTCGTAAAGATTTACCATAAGTTCTTGATTACGGAAATCTCCAACAGTTTTCATGTGCCAAGCAGGGTGTTTGTAGATTATTTCAATAGAATTGCTTGATGCTTCTTTATCTGTAGCAATAGCAATCAATGGTTCTTTGTTATCAGGGACACCATATTCTGGTCTTTCCAATGGAGTAGAAGGTTTTTCATTCATTGAGAAGTAATCCTTTACTTTTTGTTCCATTTCGTCAGCATCAAAATCTCCAACAATAATTAAAGCTTGGTTATCTGGACGATACCATTTTTTGTAGAAATCACGAATAGAAGAATATTTGAATGTTTTAAGGTTTTCTACTGTTCCTATAGGAAGACGTTCTGCATAACGGCTACCTTTAAAAATAATAGGCCAAGTTGCTCTACGCATTCTTTCTTGAGCTCCTTGTCCTAAACGCCATTCTTCTATAATAACTCCTCTTTCATCATCAATTTGTTTGTCGGTCATAAGCATACCGCTTGCCCAACCGTCTAAAACTTTCAATCCAAGGTTAAACAATTCTGGTTTGTCTGTAGGAAGAGTAAGAGTATAAACTGTTTGGTCAAAAGCTGTATAAGCATTATCATCTCTACCAAATGTTATACCATTCTTTTGTAATTCACTTGTAAGTTCATTACCAGGGAATTGTTTTGTACCGTTAAATCCCATGTGTTCAGTAAAGTGAGCAAGTCCAAGTTGGTCTTCTCTTTCAAGAATAGAACCTGCATTTACTGCTATTTGGAACTCAGCACGTTTTTCAGGCATTTTATTAGCCTTAATGTAATAAGTCATACCGTTATCTAACTTTCCGTATCTAACAGTACTTTCTAATTTAATTTCTTTGCTAAGGTCTGTTTTCTTGTTGTCTTTCTTTGTACCTTGAGCAAAGACACTTAAACCCAACATCAAGCAAAGTCCAAGTGTAAATAGTCTTCTGTACTTCATTTGTTTTAATTTTTTATTGATTATTACTTAATTATTTTCTAACTGAAAATGAGTTGCAAAATAACAACTTTTTTTTCATTTAGGCAAATTATTTGCTATTTCTTTACTCTATAACAAATAAAAAAACTAAAAAGTTACAAGTCCTGCTACAATTTTTCACATTTTTTCACGTTTTTTATAAATAAACCAAAAAAGTTATTTAATATGAGTATAAAAGGAACAAAAACAGAAAAGAACATAATGACTTTCTTCGCTGGAGAATCTCAAGCTAAGAATCGTTATACTTTCTTTGCAAAACAGGCTAAGAAAGAAGGTTATGAACAAATAGCTGCAATTTTCACCGAAACAGCATTACAAGAAGAACAACATGCAAAACTTCTATTCCGTATGTTAGAAGGTGGAACATGTGAAATCACTGCATCTTTCCCTGCAGGAGTTATCGGAACAACAAAAGAAAACCTTAAAGCCGCAGCTGAAGGGGAAAACGAAGAATGGACTGTGGGCTATCCCGAAGGAGCAAGAATAGCTGAAGAAGAAGGCTTTGAGGAAATAGCTAAAAAATTCCGTCTTATAGCATCAGTAGAAAGAAGACACGAAGAAAGATACCTTAAACTTCTTGCTCGTTTGGAAAAAGGCGATGTTTTTTGGTCGGAAGAAGAACAGTGTTGGATTTGTAGAAATTGTGGCTTCAGATTCAATGGAGTTAAGGCACCTGAGACCTGCCCTTGCTGTGATCATCCACAGGCTTATTTCGAAAGAGAAGCAACTAACTATTAATCAACAGATATTAACTAACAAATTAACGGAAAAAGCAAAGCTTTTTCCGTTTTTTGCTTTGTAAAAACGCAACCTAAATTATAGTAAAAATAAAACGAAGATTTAAGTCAAAAAAGAGTTGATTTTAATTTTTTAAAACCAAGTCTTTTCACCCTAAACATCAAGATTTAAAAAATTAAAACGAAGACTTTTTTCATCAACTCTTTTTCTTGGTTTTATTGTATCTTTTCTTGTTAATAAAAAAACACTGCAAGAGGTTTTTACCTTTTGCAGTGCTTATGTTTATTTTTGAATGATTTCTTTTTATGTATGGAATATAAACAAAGACATCAAAATGTATGTTCCTGCACCTGCAAGATAACCAAGCAAAGCCCAAATAGAGATATGCTTCAAATACCATACGAAGTCTATCTTTTCCATTCCCATAACAGCAACGCCTGCTGCCGAACCTATGATTAGAAGAGAACCGCCTGTACCTGCACAATAAGCAAGGAATTCCCAGAATGCTCCGTCCATAGCAAAATGTCCTGCTGGAGCAATATCATACATACCCATTGCAGCTGCAACCAATGGAACGTTATCCACGATTGAAGACAAAGCACCGATAATTAAGTCTGTCAAATAGAAGTTACCTAATCCGTCCAAGCCTTGTGCCAACAGTCTTAAATGACCTGCGGAAGACAAACAGGAAACAGCCATCAATATACCAAGGAAGAACAGAACAGAAGGAGTATCTACGCGTGTAATAACTGTGCCTATGTTCATACGCTGATAAACATCAGGACGACGTTTGTGCATAAGTTCCGTTACAATCCAAAGAACACTCAAGCCAAGCAATATTCCCATATAAGGAGGAAGATGAGTTATGGTCTTGAATACAGGAGTAAATACAAGAAAACCTACACCTATGCCAAGAACTATTTTACTTTGAAGCTTAGAAATCAGAGAAACTGTATTTCCTGTCTGAACCTCAGGAGTCTTTTCCAATTCTCCTTTAAGCATGGTAGAAATTCCAAGAGTAGGAACTATCAAACAAACTATAGAAGCAAGTAATGTTTCTTTAATAACTCCTACAGCAGAGATATTCCCTTTAATCCATAGCATAATAGTAGTAACATCACCTATAGGAGACCAAGCTCCACCTGAGTTAGCTGCTAATATTACTGCTCCACCAAATAGCCAACGGTCCCTTTTGTCAGAAACTAATTTTCTAAGTAAAGCACACATAACAATAGAAGTTGTTAAGTTATCCAAAACCGCTGACATAAAGAACGTAAGAATAGAAATCACCCAAAGAAGTTTTCTTTTACTCTTAGTAGTTATTCTATCCGTGATAATAGAGAAACCTCCGTGTTGGTCAATTGTTTCTACTATTGTCATAGCACCTAACAAGAAGAACAGAATTTCTGCTGTATCTCCAAGGGCTTCAATCAACACTCCATGATTTTCACCAGCATGAAAACCGCCAATTGCTACATAAAGTGTCCACATCGCAACAGCAAGCAACAGGGCTGTTGCTGATTTGTTGATTTTAAAGGTATGCTCCATTGCGATAAAGAAGTATCCTATCACAAAGACAACAACCATAACTATCATAGCACTTGTCATAATTATTTTTTTGTTTTAATTAATAAAAATAGTGTTTCTAAAAAGAAAGTGCAAAGATAAATCTTTTTATTTTCTTTACAACAAATAAAAACATTTTTTTCCTTCGCGGTATGGTTTAAGTCTTTTTTTGACGAATGTTATAAGCATATTAATGTTTTTCTTAATTCATAAAAAAACACTAAATTTGCAGTTTGTAATTACACAATTGAATTATGGTAGAAAACAAAATATATACAATGGGTCTGGATGTCGGTTCTACGACAGCAAAAGTTGTGGTGGTAGATGATGAAGACCAAATTGTTTATTCTTCTTATCAAAGGCATAATGCTGATATTAAAGGCTCGGTAAAAAACATTCTTTCTTCTATAAAACAAAGACTTGGCGACATAAAAACACATCTCACACTCTCAGGTTCTGCTGCAATGGGATTAGCTGAAAGATGTTCTTTTGCTTTTCTGCAAGAAGTTATGGCTTTGAATAATTATGCTAAGAGTATTAAAAATTCCCTACACACAATTATTGACATAGGAGGAGAAGATGCAAAAATCATCTTCTTGGAAAAGGATGCCTTGCCTGATATGCGTATGAATGGCAACTGTGCAGGAGGAACGGGGGCTTTTATAGACCAAATGAGTGCAATACTTAATCTTTCTATTGCAGATATGGATGTAATGGCTCAAAGAAGCACAAGACTTTATCCCATAGCTTCACGTTGCGGAGTTTTTTCTAAAACAGATGTTCAAACTCTGATTGCAAGAAATATACCTGTTGAAGATATTTGTGCAAGTATTTTTCATGCTATTGCAGTACAAGTTGTCAGTGCTTTGTCAAGAGGAAAAGACATAAAAGAAAAAATACTCTTTGCTGGAGGACCCCTTACTTTTATAAAAAGCCTTAGAAAATCCTTTTTAGAATATCTTAACATAACAGAAGAGGCTCTTATAAATGTTGAAAACAATAATCTTTTGGTTGCTAAAGGTTGTACTTTCAATAAAAAAGGAGAAGTCTTTACACTCTCTGAAATAGAAGAAAAACTTAACTCTAACCACACTACAACAATAACAAAAGCCAAAGGATTGCCAGCTATCTTTTCTTCTCAAGAAGAATATACTTCTTGGCTTGAAGATAAAAAGAAATTTGGAGATAACTCTGTCTCTATAAGTAATTATAATGGAAAAGCTTTTCTTGGAATTGACTCTGGAAGTACTACTACAAAAATTGTTCTTTGCGATGAAAATGAGAACATACTATTTAAGTATTATAACAAAAATGAAGGAAATCCTATAAACGCAGTAATAAAAGGTCTTAAACAACTAAAAGAAACTATTGAAAAAGAAAATGCAAAACCTGTTATATGTGCAGGATGTTCCACAGGTTATGGTGAAGATTTAATAAAAACAGCTTTTTCTCTAAACCACTCTATTGTTGAAACGATTGCACACTATACAGCTGCAAAACACATCTTACCTAATGTTGATTTCATTCTTGATATTGGCGGACAAGATATGAAAGCCATATATATAGAAGATGGAGTTTTGAACCGAATAGAACTTAACGAAGCTTGTTCTTCTGGTTGCGGTACATTTATAGAAACATTTGCAAATGGTTTAGGATACAACGTAGAAGATTTTGCAAAGAAAGCCTTATTCACTAAAACTCCTTGTGATTTGGGAACAAGATGTACTGTTTTTATGAACTCTAAAGTAAAACAATATCTTAGAGAAGGAAGAACGGTAGAAGATATTTCAGCCGGTTTAGCCTATAGTGTTGTTAGAAATTGTTTATATAAAGTACTTAAACTTGAAGGCAAATCCTTAGGAGATAATGTTGTTGTTCAAGGAGGAACAATGAAAAACGACAGTGTTGTTAAAGCCTTGGAAAATCTTTTACAGAGAAAAGTATATCGTTCTACTTCTCCTGAACTTATGGGAGCGTATGGTTGTGCTTTAAATGCAAAACAAAACTTTACAGGAGAGAAAACTCTGAACTTGGATTCTCTTATTAATTCCACAACATATACAATCAAACAACTTACTTGCAAAGGTTGTGAAAATTCTTGTTTGGTTTCTGCATATAAGTTCCAAAACAACAACACTTATTATTCAGGCAACCGCTGCGAGAAAATATTCACTTCGTCAGGTAAAGCAAATAAGAAAGGTAACAATATATATAAGTATAAGTTTGAAAAAACATTTAAAAACTATTCTTCTACCACTCCAATAAAAGCAAAAATAGGTATTCCACGAGCCTTGAATATGTTTGAAGACTATCCTTTTTGGGCAAGTCTTTTTGCAGGATGTGGAATTGAAACAGTTTTAAGTGATGTCTCTTCTTACTCCATATATGAAAAAAGTCTTAATCAGGTTATGAGTGAGAATATATGTTTTCCAGCAAAACTTACTCACTCACATATAGACAATCTTATCAATAAAGGAATAAAACATATCTTTTTCCCATACGTTGTCTATGAAAAATCATCTTTAGAGAAAGAGAATAATACTTATAACTGTCCTATCGTTTCTTCTTATAATGTAGTAATCAAACACCTCAAGAAAAAGTATAAAGATATTCAAATTGACAACCCTGTTTTCTCTTTCAAAGATGTTGATTTGCTGAAAAAGAACTGCAAGGAGTATATCTGTAAAAAATTTGATATCTCTCCTTCTGTCTTTGAAAAGGCTTTCACTACTGCTCTGAAAGAAAAAGAAAATTTTGAAAAAGATCTTTATAATAAAAATATAGAATACTACACTCAAGCAAAACAAGACGGTAATATAGTAATACTTCTTGCAGGCAGACCTTATCACACCGATGATTTGATTCAACACTCAATAGGAGAAATTGCTTCTTATTTAGGAGCTACAATAATAAATGAAGATATAGCAAGATACAGCGACTTTTCAAAAAATGATAATTCTTTCATCGTTTCTCAGTGGTCATATATAAACAGAATAGAAAACGCAGCTTTCTTTGTGGCTAAAGAAAACTACAATATTAATTATGCTCAATTAACTTCTTTTGGTTGCGGTCCTGATGCTTTTCTTTTAGATGATGTACAGGACATTCTTAAACGTCATCATAAGTCTGCTACATTTCTAAAAATAGACGACATCCAAAATCCTGGAGCATTAAAACTTAGAATACGTTCTTTGATAGAAAGCATAAAGATGAGTGATTCTTTAAATAACTTATCACAGAATACTATTGCTTTCAAAGATACTAAAGATTTCTCCCAAGAAGAGAAACATAGGACTATTCTTGCTCCATTCTTCACTTCTTATATTTCTCCTTTCCTACCAGAACTGTTTAAGATAAACGGTTATGATTTGGAAGTGCTTCCTTTAAGCGATGAAATGAGTGCTGAAGAAGGAATAAAATATGCTAATAATGAGGTTTGTTACCCTGCAACTCTTATCGTTGGAGACGCTATCAAGGCTTTGAAAAGCGGAAAATACGACAGAAATAAGATAGCCTTTGGAATTACACAGACGGGAGGACAGTGCAGAGCTACAAACTATTATGCTATACTTAGAAAAGCTTTTGTGGATGCAGGCTTCGAAGATGTTCCTGTTATGAGTGTAAATTTTGGAGAAAATACCGCTAAAAAGCAAGACGGATTTAAATTGAATTGGACAAAAACCTTACCTCTTACTCTTAATGCTATCTTATTTGGAGATTGTCTTTCAAAATTGTATTGTTCTACTCTCGTTCGTTGTGAAGATAAGAAACAAGTTGTAGAATTGCAAGAAAAATACATCAACGAAGCAAAACAACTTATTCTACAAAAAAACAACAAAGGATTTCTTCCTCTTTTGACAATGGCAGTAGAAAAGTTTAATTCTTTACTTCCTAAAGAAAATATAGACAGAAAAAAGGTTGGCATCGTTGGTGAAATATACTTAAAATATCATCCTTTTGCTAATCATTATGTACAAGAATGGCTACTTGAACAAAACATAGAAGTAGTTCCGCCAAATCTTATGACTTTCTTTATACAGACTTTTGTGAATCGCAAGGTCAATAAACAAAATAATATAGAAAAACTTTCTACACCTCAATTTATTATGGACTTTTTCTACCATAAGATAAACAATAAACTGAAAAAGTTCAATAAAACTATGTCTGCTTTCAGATACTATGAGCCATTGGATAACATCTTTGAGTTAGCAGAAAAAGCAAAAGGCATTCTTCCTCTCTACTCTCAGTTCGGAGAAGGTTGGTTGTTGCCTGCGGAAATTGTTCATTTGGTAGAAAACGGTGTGAATGCCGTTGTATCTTTGCAGCCTTTTGGTTGTATTGCCAACCATATAATAAGTAAAGGTGTAGAAAACCGTATCAAAGAACTGTATCCTAAACTAAACTATTTGGCTTTGGATTTTGACAACAGCGTTTCCGAAGTCAATATTAAAAACCGTCTTATGTTAATGTTGGAAAACATGGAATAAAACTTTAAGTTTATGAATGATATTTTTGTAGAAAAATTTGGAGGGGCTTCTGTCAATAGTGCTAAAGCAGTAAAAAATGTAGAGACAATCCTTAAACTATCCGAAAAAAAGCGAATTGTAGTTATCTCTGCTATGGGAAAAACGACCAATCACTTGGAGAACTTAGTAAATAACTTCTTCAACAAAAAGGATATTGAAGAAGAATATTTCTACATCCTAAACTATCACACACAACTCATTGAAGAACTTTTTAATAATCTTGATGCTTCTACTGCACTATCAAAATTGCAAGAGCTATGTAGAGAACTAATAAACAGACTTAACAGCCTTTCCTCTACAGACTACAACTTCCTCTATGACAGCATAGTCTCCTTTGGCGAAAGAATCTCAACGATGATTGTTTCAGAGTTTCTTAATCAAATTGGACTTAAAAACATTCTTCTTTCAGCCAAAGATATAATAAAAACAGACAACAACTATAGGGATGCAAACATAGACTGGATGGCAACTCAACACGCTGTTGAGCAAAATCTTCTACCTCTTTTTTCCTGCTATGATACTATAATAGTACAAGGTTTTCTTGGTGGTACAAAAGAAGGTCTTTTCACTACACTTGGAAGAGAAGGCTCGGATTATTCTGCTTCTATCTTAGCACATTGTACAAAGGCTTTAAGTATGACTATTTGGAAAGATGTTCCAGGACTTTTGAATGCTGACCCAAAACGCATAAAACAAACAACCAAACTTTCTTCTGTCCCATATAGAGAGGCAATAGAATTATCTTATTATGGTGCAAGCATAATACATCCTAAAACTATTAAGCCAATAGAAAATCTTTCCATACCTTTATATATTAAATCCTTTGTCTCTCCTTTGGATAAAGGCTCTGTTATTTGTGATAAGCAAGAATTGATTCCTAAGGTTACTAACTATATTTTCAAAGACAATCAAATTCTTCTCTCTATTTCTCCCAAAGACTTTTCTTTCATAGGAGAAAAAAACATAGCTATCATCTTTAGCATCTTAGCTAAAAACAAAGTAAAAGTAAATCTTATGCAGAACTCTGCAATATCGTTCTCTTTATGCTTTGATGAAAACAGAAACATTCTTCCACAACTCTTGGACGATTTACAAGAATACTACAACGTAAAATACAATATATCCCTACAACTTATAACTCTAAGACACTACACTCCTGAGGCTGTAGAGTCAGTCCTGAGAAACAAAAAAATACTTATTGAACAGAAAAATCGTACCACTGCCCAATTTTTAGTAGAAGATATAGAATAAAAAGAAAGTAGCAGCTGTTATTAGACAACTGCTATTCTCTTTCAATAATGTCTAAAAGTTCTACCTCTTTATATGTTTTAATTGTTCTTTAGAATAAAAGAGTTTAGGTTTTATTGTTGAAAGAAAAGACAGTTCTATTTCATCTCTCTCTTCTTGATTACAAGCTAATATACCTGAAGGTTGCAATATACCTTTTTCATCTACACAAGCAAACTCCAAATCTCCTTGTTCATTTTTCAAAAGTGTATAACCATCAAGGCTTTCAAACCAATGCAGATGTTCATCGCCTTTAAGATAATATGTAAGTGTTTTGCCATTGGGTTGAACAATAGTATGCCCACGAGGGTCAGCAGGGACACCATATGCTGAATTAAGACAGACAATAGCAAAAACAAATACACAAAGTCTTAAACAAAGTTTCATATTTTTACATTTAGGAATATTCCGTTACTCAATAAATCTCTTATCCCAATAAGGAAATACATCTGATAGTTCTCCTGAATAGTAGAAATCAAATCCTATCGCTCCAAAAGTATATACCTTGCCATCAACAGTAATATGAGAACCACCACATACAGGATTTGCTTTAGGCTCACTTTGAGAAAAGCCTACATTAAACAAAGTAAAGAGAACATCAGGGCGATTTGTTATATCATAACCTGCCCTTTTCCATTGATTACGTGTTTGATGAATAATACAACCTGTATATATATATGAATAAGTATGGTCATGATAATTTACCAGTCTTCTAATACGAGTAGAATCGCCTGCATAACCACCCTCATAATCTAAGATATGCTCATATTTTTCTCCCATATAGTACGGAGAGTTCTTGTCTTTCAGATTATGTTCTACCTGTGCTGCTGTAAAATCTTTAATACCATTAACACCAAAAGAGAACTGACTTTGAACAGACAAAACCTTTACAGGTCCAAGATACTTCTTGTACATCTCTCTTTTAGAGTTAAACAAACGTATTTGCTCTCCTACTAAACAACCTACTATCATACGAGGTTCAACACCTGTTATCTTCGCTGCTTTGTTGATAGCGGCAGAGTCTTTTATGATACTTTCTTTCAAAGCTTGCCACTCTGGAGCATTCATCCAAGTAATAACATTAACATTATTACCTTTTACAAAACTGTTTCCAAAAATTTTTCTACCCTTCTCAAGACTTGACTTGTAAGCATCGTTATCTTTTAAATACAACTCACATGCTTTAATCATCTGAGAAAATTGTACATCATTCTTTGAGTTTCTTAGTCCATTGATAATTAACTCAGCATTATGAGGATAAAGTTTGCCAAGTGCTACAAGCTTCAGATAATCATCAGCACGAAAGACAAACTTTCCGTCTTTTGCATCTGCGTCTTCTCCTTCGGTAACTTGAGCCAAGTATCGTGTGTTTTTATCCACCATTCCTCTATTGTTGGTTAGTCCAAGTTCATATACTGCCCAAGCACCAAAAACTCCAAAACCGAAAATAGCGAAACCATACAACAGTACTCGCCAAACGATTCTTACAGGTTTTTTTTGTATAAATTCCTTAAAATTCATTGCATTCAAAAGTTTTATTTAATTTGTGTTTATTTATATTTATAGTGTCTATTCTTTTAGCGGAGGAAACTTATCTTCAAATTCCTCCAAGCTTATAGCATCTTCCAATGAGTATTCCCCTATCTTGGTTCTGCAAAGTCTGTTAAGATAGGCTCCACTCTGCAACTCCAAACCAAAATCTCTCGCTATAGAACGGATGTAAGTCCCTTTAGAGCAAGCAATACGAAAATCCACCTTTGGAAGATTTATATTGCTTAATTCAAAATCAAAAATCTCTATATCTTTTTCTTTTATTTCTGGACTTAATCCCTGCTTTACGTATGAATAAGCTCTTTTGCCGTCTATCTTTATTGCAGAGAACAAAGGAGGAACTTGTTTTTGCTTGCCAAGAAAAGATTTAGCGGTTGAAAAAAGAAGTTCATCGTTTATATGCTCTAAAGGATAGGTTGCATTGACAGGTTGTTCTCTATCATAACTTGGAGTTGTAGCACCAAGAGTAAAGGTACCAATATATTCTTTTCGTAATCCCTGGAACTCTTCTATCCTTTTAGTGTATTTGCCTACACATATAATAAGTAATCCCGTGGCTAAGGGGTCTAAAGTGCCTGCATGACCTATCTTAAACTTCTTTTCTCCTGTATGCTTACAAAGAATATACTTCATCTTTTTCACAACCTGAAAAGATGTCCAAGTATAAGGCTTGTCAATCAAAAAGAATGCACCTTCTTTTAAGTCCATAGGATAGAATAAAAAGAATTTATGCTGTTATATCAGCACTTACTACTCCGCAAACAAAAAGAATAATCATAACGATACCTGCTAATATACGGTAATAACCAAAGGCTTTGAAACCATACTTAGAAAGGAAACTGATAAAAAACTTTATCGCTATTATTGCAACAATAAATGCAACAATATTACCTATGATAAGAACGGTAAAATTATTCATCAGAAGTTCTTTCCCTGAAGGTTCAAGGAAAAGTTTTAACAACTTATATCCACTTGCTGCTGCCATAGTCGGAACAGCAAGAAAGAAAGAAAACTCTGCTGCAGTCTTACGAGAGAGTTTTTGTCCCATACCTCCAACTATTGTAGCCATAGAACGAGAAACACCAGGTATCATAGCAATACATTGACAAAGACCTATCATAAAGCTCTTCTTATAAGTAATGGTTTGGTCTTCTTGTGGATGATGAAACCATTTGTCAACAAAGAGCATAAACACGCCACCTAAGACCAAGACTATTGCTATAACCAACGGGGTTTCCAAAAGGCTATCAATATAATCAGATAACAAAAAGCCGAATACTGCCGCAGGAACAAAGGCTATGAGCAGTTTCCAATAGAATTCCAGACTCTGAAGAAACCTTTTCCAATATATAACCAAGACTGAAAGTATGGCTCCGAACTGAATGCAGACCGTAAACATCTTTACGAACTCATCACTCTTCACTCCCAAAACAGCCTGCGTAAGAATCATGTGTCCGGTGGAAGAAACAGGCAAGAACTCTGTCAATCCCTCAACAATAGATATTATTATCGCTTGAATATAGTCCATAAAAAAATATTTTTATTGTTCTGCTTCAGTCTGTTTTTTTGACGGTTTTTTCATAATAGCAAAAACCTCAACAACCAATCCTCCTACAATAAAAATAGGAGCAAAGACTAAACGTCTTGCATTGAATAATGCCATATTAAACTCATCAGGATTGTTACTACCTCCCCCAACTAAAAGAACATAACCAAGAATGATAAGCACAACACCTATTATCATCCACATATAGTTTTCTTTTGTAAAAGCAAATTGAAATTCAGGCTTGCTTTCTTTAAATCCCTTTGGAGAAATATTATTTTTCTTTGTAGCCATACTAATTATATAGTTTATAATTCTTAAGATTCATATTTCTTATTACTGCAAAATAGGAGAAAATAAAACTCAACACAACTCCTAATACTATTATTCCTATTGCAGACAATATATATATATTGTAGAATGAAGAAACATCAGGATAGTTTAAGATACTTAACATCCAAAACAAAACAGCTGCAACCAATACATCTGCTATCAGTCCCCCTACAAGTCCAAGCCATAAGCCTTTAACCAAGAATGGTCTTCTGATATATGAAGGCTTTGCTCCCACAAGTTGCATACTGCGTATAAGGAGTTTTTTGTTTCTTATGGTCAAAGCAATAGTGTGGTTTATAAGAGTAACTGAGATAAATATCAACGAAAGCAGAATAATTATAACAAGGTAACTTAGATTGTAATAGACGGTGTTGATTTTGTTAATCATATCGTCTCTATAATCAACCATCTCTACTTCTGGCTTTGACTCAATGGTTGTTATAAACTGTTTAATCTGTTTTACTTTCATCGCTTTGGCCTTAAGATGAACCTCCAAAGAAGCACTGTAAGGATTATAACCTTCTAATACATCCAAGTGATTTTCGCCAAAGTCCTTGTTCATCATCTGCGTAACCTCTTCCAGTGAGTGATACTCAACATTTTTTACAACGGGATTCTTCGCAACTTGTTTTTGAAGGTTCAAGCCGTCTTGCTCCGTTGCGTCTGTTGTCATATATATGGTGAAAGAAACGTTTTCCTTTATCTCGTTGCTAAGCACCCAAACGTGAAAAGAAAACAAACCTATAAAAGCAACGATAAAAAGAACCAAAGCAATACTCAATGCTGTAGAAAAATTGGCAGTAAATAATCTTGCCTTAGGATTCTTGTTGCTTTTCTTTTCGCTCATAACGTTAAAACTTTATATATCAAATTATACAAGTTGCAAAATTAAGAAAAATTATTTACACACCTGCAAAAAAAAACTGTTTTTATTATTAAGTTTCAGCCTAATGATTTGATTTATAAATTATTTATTATCCTAAGAAGAGAAAAAAGTTTTTTGCTTTGATGAGAATTAGATAAAAGATTAGTATTTTTGCAAAATGAAAGGAGAAAAGAACAGCTTTTTTACGCAAGCAGATATAAGGAATCCAGAGATACTAAGTAAAGAAAATCTCAACAAAGACTTTTTCTTGGCTCGCAAACCTTTTGCTCACAAAGGCGATTTTGGTCATTGTCTTTTGATTGCAGGCTCTTATGGGAAAGGAGGTGCTTGTGTTCTTTCTGCCCTATCGGCACTTAGAACGGGTTGTGGCTTGCTAACAGTTCATATTCCTAAAAGATTATATAACATACTGCAAATCACAGTACCGGAAGCAATGGTCTGCTTAGATAAAGACGAAGAAGTTTTCTCTGTAATGCCCGATATTAATAAATATTCTGCCCTTGCAATAGGACCCGGCTTAGATACAAGGAAAGAAAGTAAGGCCGCTCTTGTGGATTTTCTGAAGAGAAGAATTGAAAGTGAAGAATTGAAGAAGATTCCTCTTGTCTTAGATGCAGACGCTTTGAACTTACTTTCAACGGTTAAGAACTTCAAAGACTTGCTTTACGATAACATCATTCTAACTCCTCATCCTAAAGAGTTTGAACGCCTGTTTGGTGCTATGGCTTTAAAAGATAAGATGGAGTTTCTTCAAAAGTTTTGTCCTCAACACAGTATCAGCATAGTACTAAAAGGAGGTGTTACAACTATATGCACACCTACAGGCAGATTATTTTTCAACACCATTGGAAATCCAGGAATGGCAACAGCGGGAAGCGGTGATGTTCTCACAGGGATAATCCTCGGCATTCTCTCTCAAGGGTTTTCTGTTGAAGATAGTGCAAAGATAGGAGTGTATATTCATGCCTTGGCGGGAGATTTAGCGAAGGAAAACTTAGGAGAAAAGTCTATGATTGCCAGAGATATAGTTGCTTTTCTTACTCAAGCTTTAAAATAATCAAGAAATGGAAAAAGAAGAGATAATACTTGGAATAGACCCCGGAACAAATGTCATGGGTTATTCTTTTGTCAAGAAAACAGGTAAAAAGATAGAGGTCTTGGAAATGGATGTCTTGAAACTTGGCAACAAAGAAGAAATGGCAACAAGAATGAAAACTATCTTTGACTTTATAATAAAGAAGATAGATGCTTTTCATCCTGATATGCTTGCCTTAGAAGCACCTTTTTATTATAAGAATGTTCAGAGTATGCTTAAACTTGGAAGAGTGCAAGGAATATGCATTGCAGCAGGGCTTTCAAGAGAT
>Ga0256406_1002344_pt1 | contig 27022 bp, 17 predicted proteins | sample RumenRJG_03DNA_FD_185986 | JGI IMG/M metagenome (GOLD analysis project Ga0256406, IMG submission 185986) | Bovine rumen microbial communities from Lethbridge, Alberta, Canada - RJG_03 | ecosystem: Host-associated > Mammals > Digestive system > Stomach > Rumen | place: Canada: Alberta | collected...
GTCGCGCTCCGGTCCAGCCGCTCATACAACTCACACGCCCTGAGCCTCTGCTCCCGCGTATAACTAGCCATGACGCCCTCCAGTCAAAAGTCCAAGAAAACGTCACCACCTCGTTGCGGACAGAAAACCACGATTTTCAAGCCAAAACACCAAATTATGTCCGCAACCCATCACATCGTTCTGGGTGCAGAGGCATCCTGTGGGTTGTCACCATCGTTGTGCAGGATGGCAGCCTCGCCGACGTCAGCGTTCGCTTCGGCGACCTCACCAGCAGCGCCAGCACCATCGCCAGCACCGGCACCATCGCGCCCATCGCCACCTTCAGGCCACCCCTCGTCTCCGTGCGAGGCGGCCACGGCATCGAGCGCCTTGTCCAAAACGCGCTCCGGAAGCCAGGAATCGTCCCACGCCCAGCGCATCGCCCAGCGTGCGGCGATGCGGAAATAGAGGCGCCGCGCCTCGGGGCACGACATGGAGATATCGTGCAGCGCGTCGGGGATCTGCACCAGCGTCACCACCTTGCCCAGCCCCACGGCAGCCGCGCGCACGGACTGCACGTCGAGCACCGTGTCGGCCTTCGCCATGCCGGGATCCCACCGCGTCTGCAGCATGGATTTGTCGGATGTGCACACGAGCACGGGAACCTGGATATCCAGCCCATGCGCCACCTCGTCCTGCGCGTTGTAGATGGCGTTCAGCCAGCCGGCGCGCGCCACATACCGCACGCCGGGCTCCTGGTAGCGCTCGTAATCCCACAGCCCGCCCTGCGACCGGTACAGCGTGCGCCCGTAGAAGCCGGGGTCGTTGAGCGGCATCACGGTTTTGCCGCCGACCATGCGGAATCCGCGCACCACGGGCGTGGTGAGCAGACGCCCGAAGCGCGTGAGCTGCAGCTCGAGCCACGGGGAGTTGAGCATCAGGGCCGCCACATGGTGCGGCCGCCTGTGGTGCATCCACAAGGACGTGATAAGCCCGCCCATCGAATGCCCGACGACGAGGATGCGCACGTCGTCGCCGCATTCCTTCACGATGGTGTCGCGCAGTGCGTCGAGCTGCGGGAAATACCCGTGTAGGTCCTCGGTATAGCCGGGCGTCTGCCCCGGTCGGTAGCTGCGCCCGAATTTCGCCAGATCGACGGCGTAGAAGCGCACGCCGAGCGATTCCCAGAACTCGGAGGCGTGGATGCGGTAGAAATGGTCGTTCCACCCGTGCACGTACAGGATTGCGGCCGGTTTGCGCCGCAGCGTGCCGCGCACCCACCGGCGCCAGCGCTGCGCCGCGGTCAGGCTGTCGGGGTTCTTGCGCACGAAGGTGGCGATGATCTGCCCTTCGTCGTCGGTTTCCATGAAATACGCCGTGAGCTGCTGGTAGCCGGGCAGCCACAGGTCCTTGCCCCACCGCGAGAGGAAAACGCGCGGGTCGCCGTCGGAATCGTGCAGTTCGTCCATATCCCTCCCTTTCCACGATGGGTTGCGCGATGAATTCGCGCTGCCGCGGCCACGCGGACGCCTTCCGTCACTTTCCAGCCTATTGCACCGCGCGCACAGCCGTCGGAGCGACGCCAGCGTTCCGCTCTGGGCTCATTCCTCCCGCCCCGCACACGGAATCGGGCCGGCCCCCGTCACGCGGGAACCGGCCCGATAAGCCACGGCCGGGCCGAAGCCAGGCCGAACCGACCGAAGACTCAGTCGTCGCCAAGCGTCACGCGCAGGCCGCCGACGAGGCGGGCGGTGACGTTGTACAGGAACGCGTTGATGGCGGCCAGCAGCGTGAACAGCACGATGTTGAACACCGCGAGGATTACGAGCACGCTGACCACATGGCCGGTCGTGAAAATGGCCGACAGGCTGGACGTCACGGAATCGAGGCCGCTGCTCGACACCAGCGAGTTGATGGAGTTCATGGCGTTGGAGCTGGCGAACACAAGCCACGCCACGAACAGCGCCACGCCGATAATCAGCGAGATCGCGAACGACAGCATGAATCCGACCTTCGTGGCGGACCACGGGTCGATGCGCGTCAGCGACAGCTTCATGCGGCGTGCGCGCGGCGTCTTGTGGTGGCGGTGCCCTTCGGAGGCGGAGGAAGACGAGGCGGAGGAAGACGATGGCGACGACGCGCCCGATGACGCGCTCCTGTGCTGCTGCGGGTGTTGCGAGCCGCCGGAGACGGCCGTGCGACCGGACGGCGCGGATGCGGAGGCGGCCGGGGCGGCGATATGGGAGGCGGCGGTGCGGCGCGGGGCCGAGGCCGCGGTGCGTGCGGCGTGCGCGGCCGGGGCGGCCGGGGCGGCCGGCGCGGCTTCGGGAATCAGCGGTTCGACAGACGGCGACGCCGCCGATGCGGCCTGGTAGTCGTCCATGCCGGGGGCGGTGTAGTAGCTTCGGCGCGTGCCGGAGGCCTGGTATCCCGCGCCCGGATTCTGGTTCGCGTTCGGCGCGATGTTCTCGTCAGTCATGCCTTCACCTTGCACTTCCATATCTGCCTGTGCATATTGCGGCGATGGCGTGCACGGCAGCCCGCACACGCCATCTCTCTACCTGTTATGCGACATTATCAGCGTCTTGAGACGTACCGGCCGCATCGGAGGCCGTTGCATCGGCGTCGGCAACCACCGCGTCGGCAACCACCGCACCGGCAGCAACCGCGCCATCCGTCGCAAGGCCATCCGTCGAAGCAACGGAGGCCGCCGCGTCGCCCGCGGCTTCGGACTCGGCGGAATCGTCCTCGTCCGTTTCCTCGTTGCGCGCGATCGAGATGATGTGATCGCCAGCGTCGGGCTTGGCGAGCGTGACGCCTTGCGTGTTGCGCCCCGTGCGGTTGATCTCGGCCACGTCGGAGCGGATCACCTTGCCGGACTTCATGATGGCCATGATCTGGTCGGAGTCGTTCACCACCACGGCGCCCACGAGGTCGCCGCGGCCCTCCACCATGTTGATGGCCTTGACGCCGTAGCCGTTGCGGCCCTGGAGGCGGTATTCGCTGAGCGCCGTGCGCTTGGCGTAGCCCTCCGAGGTCACCACGAGCAGGTCGGAGTCGGAGTCTCCTGGCACCACGTCCATGCTCAGCAGCAGGTCCTCGCCCGGCGCGCCTTTGAACTTCATGGCCTGGACGCCGGCTGTCTGGCGGCCCATGGGCCTGAGCGTCTCGTCATCGGCCGAGAAGCGCACCGACATGCCCTTATCCGACACCACGATGATGTTGTCGTCGGCGTTGCACAGCGCCGCGCCGATCAGCTCGTCGGTCACCGGCACCTCGTTGCCCTCGTCGTCGGTGGTCGTGGCGCCTTCGATCTCGCGCAGACGGATGGCGATGAGGCCGCCCTGGCGGGGCGAATCGTATTCCGCCAGGCGCGTCTTCTTCACCTTGCCGCTGCGGGTGGCGAGCACCAGATACTGCGCCTCGTCGTAATCGTGGATCGACAGCACCTGCTGGATGCTTTCGCCTGGCTCCAGCTGCAGCAGGTTCGCCACGTGCTGGCCCTTGGCGTCGCGCCCGCCCTCGGGCACCTCGTAGGCCTTGAGGCGGTAGACGCGGCCCTTGTTCGTAAAGAACAGCAGCCAGTTATGCGTGCTCGTAAGGAAGAAGTGGTCCACCACGTCGTCCTCGCGCAGACGAGCGCCCTTGATGCCCTTGCCGCCGCGGTGCTGGGCGCGGTACTCGTCCACCTTGGTGCGCTTGATGTAGCCGCCGTGCGTGACGGTGACCACCACGTTCTCCTCGGCGATGAGGTCCTCCATGTTGACCTCGCCGGAGTACGGCAGGATGCGCGTGCGGCGCTCGTCGCCGTACTTTTCCACGATTTCGTCAAGCTCGTCGCCCACGATCGTGCGCTGGCGCTCCTTGCTCGCGAGAATGTCGTTGTAGTCGGCGATCTTGCGCTGCAGCTCCTCGTGCTCATCGAGGATCTTCTGGCGCTCGAGGGCGGCCAAGCGGCGCAGCTGCATGGCGAGGATGGCATCGGCCTGCACCTCGTCCACGTCAAGCAGGTCCATGAGCCCGGCGCGCGCCGCCTCCACGGTGGGGGAGCGGCGGATGAGGGCGATGACCTCGTCGATCATGTCCAGGGCCTTGAGATAGCCCTGCAGAATGTGGTCGCGCTCCTCGGCCTCGCGCTTGAGATAGCGGGTGCGGCGCTCCACCACGTCGAGCTGGTGGTCCACCCAGTGCTTGATGAACGCGTCGAGGCTCAGCGTGCGCGGCACGCCGTCGACGAGTGCGAGCATGTTGGCGCCGAAGGTCTGCTGCAGCTGCGTGTGCTTGTACAGGTTGTTGAGCACCACCTTGGGCACCGCGTCGCGCTTGAGCACGAGCACGAGGCGCTGGCCGGTGCGGCCCGAGGTCTCGTCGCGCATGTCGGCGATGCCACTGATCTTGCCGTCGCGCACGGCCTCGCGGATCGAGACCACGAGACGGTCGGGGTTCACCTGGTACGGCAGCTCGGTGACCACGAGGCACATGCGGCCGCGGATCTCCTCCGTGTTGACCACTGCGCGCATCGTGATGAGGCCGCGGCCGGTGCGGTAGGCCTGCTCGATGCCCTTGTGGCCCAGGATCGTGGCGCCGGTCGGGAAATCGGGTCCCTTGATGCGCGCGATCAGCGCGTCGAGCAGCTCCTCGCGGCTGGCGTCCGGATGCTCGAGCGCCCAGTGCACGCCGTCCGCCACCTCGCGCATGTTATGCGGCGGGATGTTCGTGGCCATGCCGACGGCGATGCCGCTCGAACCGTTGACCAGCAGGTTCGGGAAGCGGCTGGGGAGCACGACGGGCTCCTGCGTCTTGCCGTCGTAGTTGGGCTGGAAGTCGACGGTGTCCTTGTCGATGTCGCGCACCATCTCCATCGCGAGCGGAGCCATGCGGCACTCCGTGTAACGCATGGCGGCCGCGGGGTCGTCGCCCGGCGAGCCGAAGTTGCCCTGGCCGTCCACGAGCAGGTAGCGCATGCTCCACGGCTGCGCCATGCGCACGAGCGTGTCGTAGATGGCGGCGTCGCCGTGCGGGTGGTACTTGCCCATCACATCGCCGACGACGCGCGAGCACTTGTTGTAGCCGCGGTCGGGGCGGTAGCCGCCGTCGTACATCGCGTAGATGACGCGGCGGTGCACCGGCTTCATGCCGTCGCGCACGTCCGGAAGGGCGCGCTCGACAATGACGGACAGCGCATAGGCGAGATACGATTCGCGCATCTCCTGCTGCAGGTCGATCGGCTGCACGCGCTGGCCGGACAGCAGGCCGTAGTCGGTGGTGTCGGCCTCCTGCGGGCTCAGCGGCTCGCTGTTGTTGTCAAGCCCGTGGAGCTGGTCCTCGTTGTCGGGCTCATTGGTGCCGGGCTCGTTGTTGTTGGTGTTGTCGTCTGCCATTTCCTCGGATTCCTTACTCAGATCCCTTACTCAGACTGTCATCGCTTGGTTTGTTATCGTCCGGCGTCACCAGGCGTCCGTGCGTGGATTGTGGCCACACCACACACTGCCACGATTGGAAAATCGTGTATATTGTGTGGCCACACCACATTCCGCCGGGCGCACCGGACAACGCGCCGTCAGGCGTCGATGAACCTCGCGTCGTGCGCATTGCGCTGGATGAACAGGCGGCGCGGCTCCACATCGTCGCCCATGAGCATGGAGAAGGTCTCGTCCGCCTGGGCCGCGTCCTCGATGTGGATCTGCTTGAGAATGCGGTGGTCGGGGTCCATCGTGGTCTCCCACAGCTCCTGGTACGTCATCTCACCCAGACCCTTGTAGCGCTGGATTCCCTCGCCCTTCGGCAGCTGCTTGCCCTCGGCCTTGCCCTCGCGCAGCACGCGGTCGCGTTCGGCATCGGTGTACACGAAGTCGTGCGGGCCCTTGGTCCACTTGATGCGGTACAGCGGCGGCATGGCCACGTACACGTAGCCGGCCGTGATCATGGGGCGCATGTAGCGGAAGAACAGCGTGAGGTTCAGCGTCGCGATATGCGCGCCGTCCACATCGGCGTCGGCCATGATGATGATCTTGTGGTAGCGCACCTTGTTCACGTCGAAGTTCTCGCCGTATCCGCCGCCGATGGCGGTGATCAACGATTCGATGGTGTCGGACTTGAGCATGCGGTCGATGGAGGCGCGCTCCGTGTTGAGGATCTTGCCTCGCAGCGGCAGGATGGCCTGCGTGATGGGGTTGCGCCCCTGGATGGCGGAGCCGCCTGCCGAATCGCCCTCGACGATGAACAGCTCGCACTCGGACGGGTCGTTGGACTGGCAGTCCTTGAGCTTGTCGGGCATGCCGGCGGATTCGAAGATGGACTTGCGGCGCGTCGACTCGCGCGCCTTCTTGGCGGCGATGCGGGCGCGGGAGGCCTCGATGCCCTTCTGCACGATGGAGCGGGCGTCGGTGGGATGCGAGTCGAACCAGTCGTTGAGCTTCTCGGTCATGACGCGCTGGACGAAGGTCTTCGCCTCAGGGTTGCCGAGCTTCGTCTTGGTCTGGCCCTCGAACTGCGGGTTCGTGAGCTTGACGGACACGACGGCCACGAGGCCCTCGCGCACGTCGTCGCCGGAGAGGTTCTCGTCCTTGTCCTTGAGGATGTTCTTCTCGCGCGCATAGCGGTTGACGAGCGTCGTCAGCGCCGCGCGGAAGCCTTCCTCGTGGGAGCCGCCCTCGGTGGTCGTGATGGTGTTCGCGAAGGTGTGCACGGACTCGGAGTAGGCGCTCGTCCACTGCATGGCCACCTCGGCGGAGATGCCCAGCGTGAGGTCCTCGGCTTCGAAGTCGATGACGTCGTTCTCGACGGGCGTGGCGTGCTTGCCCTTGACGAGGTACTCCACGTAATCACGGATGCCGTTGGCGTACTGGTACGTCACGGTTTCATGGGTTTCCTCGAGCGGGTTGTCGCCGTCGCCGGCCACCTCGTCGCCCGCCTCGTCCACATGGCGCAGGTCGGTCAGCGAGATCTTGAGGCCCTTGTTCAGGAAGGCCATCTGCTGGAAGCGGCTGCGCAGGGTTTCGAAATCGTAGACCGTCGTCTCGAAGATGGCGGGGTCGGCCCAGAAGCTCACGGACGTGCCGGTGGACTCGCCCTCGGCCATCGGCTCGCCCTTGGCGAGTGGCGCGACGGGCTTCTGGTTCACGTAGTCCTGCGTCCAGTGGTAGCCCTGGCGGCGCACCTCGATATGCATATGCGTCGACAGCGCGTTCACCACGGAGATGCCCACGCCGTGCAGGCCGCCGGACACCGCGTAGCCGCCGCCTCCGAACTTGCCGCCCGCGTGGAGCTTGGTCATGACCACCTCGACGCCCGACTTGTTCTCGCCGGGCACGTTGTCGACCGGGATGCCACGGCCGTCGTCGACCACGGTGATGCCGTTGTCGGGAAGGATCGTCACCTCGATATGCGTGGCGTAGCCCGCCAGCGCCTCGTCGACGGAGTTGTCGACGATTTCGTAGACGAGGTGGTGCAGGCCGCGCGGGCCGGTGGAGCCGATATACATGCCGGGTCGCACGCGCACGGCCTCGAGGCCTTCGAGAACCTTCAGGTCGCTGGCGTCGTAATGGTCGGGGGAGAGCGAATCGTCGAGCTGCGCGTCCTGGAGCTCGTCATGCTCCGCGGCTTCGGTCAGTGCGTCCTCGGGATTGCGGCCCTCGTCGGCCGTGGTGTGGGAGATATCGGAAATGTCATCGGGCTGCTCGTCGTTGGAATCGGCCACCAATGCTTCCTTTCTAGCGAATTCTTGCGATTGCCTGTGTGGGTTTTCGCGAATCATGCCCCTATAAGCCCCAAAATGGGCCCTCTACGGCACGATATATACCTAATGGGTATCCTACTAGGACCCGGGGACTCTGAGGCCCCAGAAACCGCCCATTTCGGGCGCCGCTCATTTCGCGCATACCGCGCCGCGCATCGCGCCGGAAAATCGTGTCAGAAATACGTGTCGCGCACGCCACGGCCCTTGACGTCCCATTTGCCGCGGCGGAACGTGATGTTGTTCGCCGCCGCCACATGCACCTCGCGGATGTCGAGCCCGTCCACGCGTTCGCGCAGCTTGGCCGTAATCTGCGGGGCCATGAGCCGCAGCTGCTGGGCCCACACCGTGGATTTGGGCTTGATGGTGAGCACGCCGTCGCGGAACGAGACGGGCGTGCTGTTCATCGCGATGCCCTCGCCCACGAGGTCGCTCCAGTGCTGGGAGAGCTGGGCGACGGCCAGGCCGCGGCGCCAGATGGGGTCACGCGTGAGCAGCGAGAAGGCGATTGTGATCTTGACGGGGTCGCGTCCGGGCTTGCCGAAGTTCTCGCGCGCCTTGAGATTGCGCTCCTCGTCGGTTTTCCTGAGCTCCGTGCAGTAGCGTGAGAAGATCTCGGCCGGCAGGCGCGTGGGGTCGAGCCCCATCGCCTCCGCCACCGGCATGCGCGACCTATCCGCCGCCGCATGCCGCTGCTGCGGCGGCTGAGTGGGCGGCTGCTGCGAAGCTGGATGCGGGGCCTGCGGTTGCGGGGCCTGCGGCATTCGGTCACCATGGGGAAGCATCGGATTCCTCCTTCACCGCGGCCACATCCACCAGGCGCGCGTCGATGCCCTCGGGCACGTCGCCCGGCGCGGCCACCGTGATGATGGTCTGGTCGCAGGACGCCGCAAAATCCACGATGCGTGCGCGGCGCGTGGCGTCCAGCTGGGAGAACACATCGTCGAGGATGAGGATCGGCGAGCCGCCGGGCATGCGGTCGAGCACGCGGAACAGCGCCATGCGCAGGGCCAGCGCGATCGTCCACATCTCGCCGTTGCTCGCGTAGTCGCGCGCGGGGGCGCCGTCGAGTTCGAACACGATGTCGTCCCTGTGCGGGCCGATGAGGTTGCGCCCCTGCGCCACCTCGCCCTCGTAGATGCGCTGGAAATGCCCGCTGATGCCGCGTCGCGCGGCGTCCATGGCCGCCGCCTCGTCGGGTGCCTCGTCCGCATCGTCGGAACCCAGCGCCCGCGCGGTGCCGTCGACCGCCAACAGGGGCAGCGCCTCGGTGAAGTTCGGGGCGTAGCGCATCGTGGCATGGGTGCCGTCGTCGGCGAGATCCGCGTAGATCGACGCGAACTCGCCCTGCAGCGCGGCGCAGACACGGGCGCGCATGCGCGTCAGGCGGATGCCGGCGTCCATGAAACCGCCCGTCCAGGCGTCGAGGCCGGCGAGAAGCGACGAGACATCGCGGCCGGCGGCGCGGTCCTGCGCAATCTGCCGGAAGATCTGCGCGCGCTGCCTGGCCACATGCGTGAATCCCTGCAGCGCCTCGTAGTAGCCGGGTACGAGCTGTGCGCCGGCGGAGTCAAGGAATCCGCGGCGGCGCGCGGGGTCCATCGAGACGAGCAGCTGGTCGTCGGGCGCGAAGGTGACGGTGCGCACGCGCCCCACGATGTCGCGCAGGTACACGCTCGCCTCGCTGTTGATACGCGCCCTGTTGCCGCCGCGCAGAGGGATCGTCACGGTGTATGTCGTCACATCGGCGGCGGAATCGTGGTTTGTACCGTCGCCTTCGGCGTTCGCCGCACCGTCATCGCCATCGGCATCGGCGACATCAGCACCATCACCGCCGCCCGCCGCCACATTCGCGCGAATCGTGGCCGTCCGCTGCCCGCGCTCCACAAGCGGCGCGGACGCCGACGCACGGTGCGAGGCTCCCGTCGACAGGAACTCGATGGCCTCGACGATATTCGTCTTGCCCAGGCCGTTCCTGCCGTACAGCACGGTGACGCCCGGCTCGAAATCGATCAGGCAGTGCGTCCAGGAGCGGAAATGGTCCAGCACAAGTCGTGTGACATGCATGCGAAAGCGTCGCCGCGATCCGTCAGTCGGTGAAGCGCACGGGCACGAGCAGGTAGCGGAAGTCCATGGATTCGTCGGAATCGGCCTCCTGCTGCCCGTCGATCTCCACGGCCTTGAGCGCGTCTGTCATCTTGATGCGCACATACGGCTCGTCGAAGGCCTTGAGGCCGTCCACGAGGTAGCCGGGGTTGAAGGCCACGGTGATCTCCTCGCCGTCCAGGTCGGAGGCGATGACCTCGGAGGCCTGCGATTCATCGGCCGCGCCCGCCGACAGCGTGAGCTCGTCCTCGGCGAAGTGGCAGCGGACCGTCGCATTGCCGTCGGTCACGAGAGACACGCGGTGCAGCGCATCGAGCAGCTCCTGGCGGTTCACCACGGCCTGGATCGGGTACTCGTCGCGGAACAGCGTGCGCACGGCGGGGAAGTCGCCTTCGATCAGCTGCGTGGTCGACACGCGGCCGGCGTTCTCGATGCCCATGAGGTTATGCGTCTCGGGGTCGAAGTCGAGCGTGACGTTCTGCGTGGTGTCCATGAAGCGCGCGATGTCGCGCAGCAGCGAGCCGCGCACCTGCGCCTTGGCTTTCACAGACGGGTCGGCCGGGGTCCAGGAGAAGGTGATCTGGCTCAGGCGGAAGCGGTCGGTGGAGGTCATCATCACCTTGTCGCCCTCGAATTCCATGAGGATGGCCGTGAGAATCGGGCGGCCCTCGTCGCGCGCCACCGACACCGCGGCCTGGGTGACTGCGTGGGAGAAGGTCTCCGCGTCCACCTGACCGAGCACCTGCGGGACCTGCGGCAGCTCGGGGTAGTCGGATTCGGGCATGAGCTGCAGCGAGAAGCGCGCCTTGCCGCTGCGGATGAGCAGGCGCGTGCCCTCGGTGACGAGGGTGGTTTTCTCGGCCGGCAGGTTCTTGGCGATGTCGGAGAGCAGCTTTCCGAGCACCACGATGGTGCCGGGGTCGTCCACGGTCGCCTCGATGTGGTGGCGGGCGGTGACGTCGTAGTCGAAGACGGACAGGTTCATGAGGCCGTCGGCCGCGTCGATCTTGACGCCGGCGAGAATCGGCATCGCGGGGCGCGACGGGATGATATGCGTCGTCCAGTTCACCGCGTTGGCGAAATCCGCGGAATTCACTTCAACTTTCATGGCAGTCCTTCATTCAAACCAACAAAACCAACACTGGATGCACCATCGTGGCGCTTCATGGCGCTCGGCGGCGCGCGCCCGGCTTAACCCCGGCGCCGGCAACCGACGGTGCGGCACGATGCACCTCGCGCACGAGGGCATAGGTCTTCCCATTCTACCGAGAACCCGAATCCGCCGAGCCGAGCCGCGGAATCGTCTGAAAATGTCCGCAACTCACCACACTGTTGCGAATTCCCTAACAATGTAATGGGTTACGGACACAAAACACGATTTTCCCGCCCGAAATTGGCGGGAAATGTCCGTGAACCATCACACTGTTGCGGGAATGAGAACGATGTGATGGGTTGCGGACACGTGGGGATCTAGATGAACGAGGAGGGAAGGCATCCGGAGGGTCAGATTCTCAATAAGGAACCACGGGGAGAGCGAGTCGGTTCTCAATAAGGAAGCAGGAAAAGGCAGAAGGACATTCTCAATAAGGGGCAGCCGCAGGCTTCCCGGACGGCGGAGGAAAGGCACTGCGGAAAAACAGAGGTCGAGGTAAACGTTTACTAAAACATCTGCCGCGCCCAACGCTGTCCTCTGTGTTTTTTGCCCAGGGCAGCGCATGCGGTTCTTTTTAAAATATGCAAGGCGTGCATATTTTCTGCATATTTTAAAGTCACCGATTATTCATCGGCTGCATGAATATCTTTACAAACATCTCTTTTTATGCATTATTAGTCGTTATAGTCGCTGTGGATTTGTGCACAACCTTTCAAGTCCGGCGAAATTTGAATCGCGATGAGTTATCCCCCAATGTGAATTCGGTGTGGATAACTTGTGGACGATGAAGCCGTTTTTCCACCGGCGCAACGAGGTCTCAAATTATCCCCAAATTTCAAGGGTTCTCCACCATCTTATCCGCAGCTTATCCGCCATTTCAAGCCGCTTATCCACGGGTTTTTCCTATATCTGTGGATAACTCTGTGGATGAATTTGGGGTTCCTGGAGGCCTTTTCGGACGCGTCACGACCCTCCGAGCCACCTTCCTATCCGATCTCGACCGTCGGCCAGGCACCGTGAACGCCATCTGAACGACCCTGGTTCCGCCGCCGGATCGCCTCCGTTATATGCGAATCCCATGCGAACCTGCGAAAACCGTTCGATGCCCTGCCGTTTCTGTCGTGCGGGCCGGGTTTTGTGGCTTCGTGGCGAGGATTCTTCGCCGCGAAGTGTGTTTACCTAGGGAATCGGGGCGGTGGCAGGCGAAAACGGCGCTCGTGGCGAGGATTTTTCGCCATGGGGCACGATTTTCCCTGTGATGGGTGGTCTGGGGCGGGAGACGAGGCTTCGTGGCGCGTTTTCTTCGCCATGAGGCACGATTTTGAGGCGCCGCGCCCGCCCCGCGCGTGTGCCGCTACTTCGACGAATCCTTGCGCTTGATCATCACGGTGAGTTCCTTGACGTAGTTGTAGACCTCGCGCTTCTCCGACATTTCGGAGGAGATCTTCTTGCAGGCGTGCATCACCGTGGAATGGTCGCGTCCGCCGAAGATCTCGCCCACGTCGACGAGCGAGAGATTCGTCATCTCACGCGTCATGTACATGGCGATCTGGCGCGCCATCGCGATGTTCTTGGTGCGGCTCGTGCCCACCAGGTCGTCGAAGGTCAGCTGGAAATACTGCGCCGTGGTGGTGATGATGTCGGTCGGCGTGATCTCCACGTCGCTGGAGAAGAAGTCCTGCAGCGTCTGCTCGGCGAGGGCGCGCGTCAACGGCTGCCTGTTCAGCGATGCCATGGCGTGCACGCGCGTCAGGGCGCCTTCGAGCTCGCGCACGTTGTCGGTGACCTGCTCGGCGATGAGGGTGAGCACGTCGTTCGGCACCTCCATGCCGCTGTTCTGCGCCTTCATGCGCAGAATCGCGATACGCGTCTCGAGGTCCGGCGGGCGCACGTCCACCGACAGGCCCGAGTCGAAGCGCGAGATAAGGCGCTGCTCGAAGCCCTTGAGGTTCTTCGGCGCCACGTCGGATGCGATGACGATCTGCTTGTTCGCCTGGTGCAGCGCGTTGAAGGTGTGGAAGAACTGGCGCATCGTCTCCTCGCCGCGGAGGAACTGGATGTCGTCGATGAGCAGGATGTCGACCTCGCGGTAGCGCCTGTTGAAATTCGCAACCACATTGGGGTCATTCGCCGAATTTCGCACTGCTTCGATGAATTCATTTGTGAATTCTTCGGAATTGGCGTATCGAACGCGCAAAGACGGATTCTCGCGCAGCGCCTCGTTGCCAATGGCGTTGAGCAGATGCGTCTTGCCCAGGCCAGGGCCGCCGTAGATACACAGCGGGTTGAAGTTCTTGCCCGGCGCCTCGGCCACGGCCACGGCCACGGCGTGCGCGAAACGATTGGAATCGCCGGCGACGAATGTATCGAACGTCGCCTTCTTGTTCAGATGCGTTTCTTCGTCGCGATTGGTCTGTGAATCGGCCATGCCCAGCTGCTGCTTGGCGCCCTGGGCTCCGTCCGCAGGGGTCGCGCCGTTCGCCGATGCCGCGCCGTTCGATGCTTCGCCTGCGTTCGATGCGCCTGCGATGGCCTGGGCCTGCGCTTCCGCCTGCCGCGCGGTGGCCTGGCTGTCGGCGGTGACGGCCGCGCGCTGCGCCGCGAAGGCATCGGCGTGCTGGGGGAGCGGCGCCTCGTTCGGCCCAGTGACGGGCAGCGGGGCGTTGGGATACGACGGGGTGGTGGAATACGACGGGTATTCGTAGCCGGCGCCGGCCGCGGGGTTCGCGCCCGCGCCCTGTGCGAAGGCAGACGATGCGCCCGTCGCTGCATTCGCCGGATTCGCCGGCGCTGCAGAAACCGGCACAGTGGAGGCCGGCATGGCAGGCGTCTGAGGCATCGGGGCAACCGGCTGCGCCATGTTCGTCTGGTTTGTCGCCGTCTGGTTCGCCGCAGTGTCGGCCGGATAGGTGGGATAGACCGGATTACGGCGTGCGGCGGCGTCTTCGGCGGCCTGCAGGTCGAACAGGTCCGCCTGGGGCTGACGATGCTGCGATGCACCGCGCGTCTGGCGGGGTCTCTGATCGGCGCCTGCCGTCTGTGATACGCCTGCCGTCTGTGATACGCCTGCCGTCTGCGGCGTGCCGATATTCTGCGTCGTGCTCGGATGGTTGCGCTGCTGCGCCTGGTACGCAATCGTGATTGCGTCGTTCGTGTCATCGGGCGTCGTGGTCTCGGCGGGCTTCTGCGGAGCCTCGCTGGCGATGCGGATGACGAAGGTCATCCGCCTGCCCGACGCAATCTGCAGCGCCTGCAGGACCTCCTTGTTGACGCGCGTCTCGATGGTCAGGCGCGTCAGTTCGTCGGGGGCCTCGAGAACAAGCATGTCGTCGAAGCAGACGAAGGGCTTCAGACCGCTCACGCACGTCCGGTACCGCTCAGAAAGGGACGCGTTGGCAAGCAGTAGCCTCTTGGCCTCGGCCCAGATGGTCGCGGCATCGTTCATATCCGCCATGGCGCCGTCCTTTCCAGGGAAGTGTTGGTAGGCAAAAAAGAGTATGGGAGCGCAGGCGCCCGCTGCGTCTGCGTCCGTCGGATTCGGTCGGGGTCCCTTCGGTTCCCGCATCCGGCGCATCCCGAATCGGGAGGCCGCATCGGGGACGCCGGACGGACTCCGCGGAAACTCTGACGGAAACACAGTTATACACGCTGCGTCGGAAGTTATCCACATCCACGCGTGTTGACCGTCGAAATTGTGAATAACATTCGTGTAGTTTGTGGATAACTACCGCCCTCCCCATCGTAGCGGAATCCGGCGCCATCGTTGAAATACCAAGCATGGCATTTGCTGACCGAGGCCCCAGGCACCCCAACGATTGTCCACAACCTCATGTGGACAAAATCCTCCCACCTGAGCCCTATCCCGGACACCATCGGCGCCGCCGAGCCGGGGAATCGTATCGTTTTCCCCGTGTTCCTTTTGACTATTTCCACACCCCAGAGTACTTTGGTAGAGCTTGACTCATGAGGCGCCGTGCTAGAGCACGGCCTGTTACCAGGAGCACTAACTATGAAGAGGACATTCCAGCCGAATAATCGTCGTCGTCACATGAAGCACGGCTTCCGCGTGCGCATGCGTACCCGTTCCGGTCGTGCGACCATCAATCGTCGTCGCGCCAAGGGCCGCAAGTCCCTGTCCGCGTAAGGCGACTTTCAGCGACAAGTGGAGCGACTGAAGAGTCACCGCGATTTCGTCCACGTGCTGAAGCGGCGCACCAAGGTCACAAGCCGTGACCTCGTTGTGCATTTTTGCAGGCGGCCGGATGCCGAGACGGGGGATTCCCCGTCCTGCACCATCCGGCTGGGCCTTGCTGTATCCAAAAGCGTCGGACACGCGGTGACGCGCAATCTCGTCAAGCGCCGTTTCCGAGTTCTTGCCAGGGCGCATGAGGATCTTCTTCCGTCCGGCTGCGACATCGTCATGAGGGCGAAGCCGTCGGCGGCCCATGCGTCCTTCCAATCCCTTGACGAGCAAGTGGAGTCCCTGTTCGGGAAGGCGGCGCAACGCCTCGCGAATCCGCCGCAGAATCCACGGGGCCTGCGGAATGCCGCGGACGGTGCCGCGTGACTTCGCGCGGAACCTCGGCAGCCTCGGCGGCCGATGCATCGGCATCGGAATCGTCCCGGCGCACATCCTGGCGCAATCCCTTGTCCATCCGGCTGATCCGGTGGTATCAGCGGGTTATCTCACCCGCGTTCCCGGCGAGGTGCAAATACTATCCGACGTGTTCCGCCTATGCGGTCACGGCCATTCGTCGTTTCGGCTCCGTGCGGGGCCTGTTCCTGGCCTTCCTGCGCCTTCTGCGCTGCCAGCCGTGGAACAGGGGCGGCATCGACGACGTACCTCAGGCTTTTTCGCCTTTCTATAGATTCTCGTGGTCCAAGGCGCACGAGGAACCGCGAGTCACGCCCGACGCAGGCGCTGCGTCCCGCGCCGCTGCGTCCCAGGACGTTACGGCGCGCGGCATCGCGCCCGATGACGCGGCCCGACGTGGCTCCACCGATGAGAAGGAGACCGTCCGATGACTTTGGACAATGGTTTCTGGGGATGGTTCTACAAACTCCTGTATCCCCTTGAGTGGCTCATGACGTACATCCTGGACATGTTCCACAAGGTGTTCGTCTTCTTCGGAATGCCCGATGGCCCCGGATTCGCATGGGTTCTGTCGATCATCTTCCTGGTGGTCCTCGTGAGGCTGTGCATTCTGCCGCTGTTCATCAAGCAGATGAAGTCGATGCGCCGCATGCAGGCCATCCAGCCGCAGCTGCAGAAGATCCAGAAGAAATACAAGGGCAAGAACGACCCGGCCAGCCGCGAGGCCATGAGCCGCGAGACGATGAAGCTCTACCAGGAAAACGACGCCAACCCCATGGGATCGTGCCTGCCGGCGCTGATCCAGTCGCCGATCTTCATGACGATGTTCTACGTGCTCTCCTCGGTGCGCTACATCGCCAACGGTTCGAAGAAGGGCTTCGGCGCGTTCGATCAGGCCACGGCGCAGTCCCTCCAGGACACCCCCGTGTTCAACATCCACCTGAGCTCGATGTTCACCGAGGTGGACGCCGGCGGCAAGATCACCATCGGCATCTTCATCGCGCTTATGTGCTTCACGATGTTCTACTCGCAGTTCCACAACATCCGCCGCAATACGCCGAAGGCCGCGCAGTCCGGCCAGACGTACCGCACGCAGATGATGATGGCGCTGATCTTCCCGTTCATGTACATCTTCTCGGGTATCGCGTTCCCGTTCGCCGTGCTCATCTACTGGCTGACGAACAACACGTGGACCCTGTGCCAGACCTTCTGGCAGGTGCGCAATATGCCGACGCCGGGCTCGCCCGCCGCCGAAGACAAGGAGAAGCGCGACTACAAGCGCGAGCAGGCGCGTCGCAAGCGCGAGGGCCTTCCCACCATCGAGGAGGAGGAGCTCGCCAAGGCCAAGGCCGATGCCGCCGAGCGCAAGAACAAGCCGCAGCGCTACCAGCCGACCAGGAAGAACCGCGCGAAGAAGGGCTCCGGCTCGAAGAAGAAGTGACGGGCCGGAGGGTCACGATTCCACGTGATCTTTCCCACGATTGCTACGATGACCCCGCGGAGGCGTTCCTCCGCGGGGTTTCCCATACCTGCGGCAGCGGCGCCGTCGAACGGTGAGCCGGGGTGGGGGGGGGGCGGGCGGCCCTGCAGCGGTGGCGCGTCGCGGCGTGCCGCGGTCTTGCCGTGGGCGTTCGATTTTGGCGTATGCCTCCTGTAGAATGGTGCTTCACATGTGTAAGTAAGGAGACCATCCCAATGTCCGATGACGAGGAACGCACCATCGATCAGCTCAATGAAGAAGCTGACATCGCTGCGGATTACCTGGAAGAACTGCTCGATATCATGGATTACGAAGGTGATATCGACCTGGGCGTGCGCAATGGCCGCCCGGTTGTGCAGATCGTTGCCGACGACGACACCGATATCAAGCATCTGATCGGCCATGACGGCGAAGTCGTCAACGCCCTGCAGCAGCTCACGCGCCTCGCCGTGCAGCAGAAGACGGGCGAGCGTTCCCGTCTCATCCTCGACGTGGACGGTTATCTGACCCGCAAGCGCAAGCATATCCGCGAGGAAGTGCTCGACGCCATCGACGATGTGCGCGAAAGCGGTGAGTCCGTGAGCCTGGACCCGATGAACTCCTTCGAGCGCAAGATCGTGCATGACATCGTGCGCGAGGAAGGCCTGAAGTCGCGCTCCCATGGCGCCGAGCCGAAGCGTTTCGTCACGATTTACCTGCGTTCCACGGCCGCCGATGACGCGGATGACGCGGATGATTTCGACGATGAGGGCGACGAGATTCGCGGCGAGGGCGAGGATCGCGAGTAGACGCGGCTTTGCGCTGCGGTTTCACGCGCTGCGATATGCCATGCGATATGACGGAGGGGCGGCTTCGGCCGCCCCTTTTGTATGCCTTGTGTATGCCTCGCTGCCTTCGGCCGTGCGTTCTGTGCGCTATCGGTGGGCAGAGGGGGATGGCGGCAACCTTGGAAATGCGGGTCGAACAGATATCGAACGATTGCGGGGCGGCGAGGCGCTGCGGGCATGGCGTCTGTCTCAAAGTGGCGCAGGGCAATCGTCGCTGGTATGCCGTTGGCGATGACGGAGCAATCGTTTCCTTGTATCCAACCACCCTCGGATATACGTCTCAGTAACCTTTCAGACTGTCTCACTATGTGGGCACGTTGAAATTCGAGGCGTTTCTTGGATTTTTGATGTTGCGTTTCTCGAACGAAAAATGTGTTCGATATACACAAAAACGGCACAATTCCACTGTTTTTCGATGGTTTGCCGCAGAGAATTTTCATCTGTTCATAACGTGGAATTCACCGTATCCGTTGGACTTGTCAGGCGTGAAGGAATATCATGTCTTACAGATAAAGGTTCGAAAGGTTAGGCCTTTATCTGCACCCTTCCGGGTGAATAATTGTGATTTCTCGGGGGTTGTGTCTGGCGAGTGTAAGTTAGGCACAACCCTTTAATCATGTCTGGGTCCTGTTTCGGATTATCTCCGGGTTCCGCCCGCTTCCGCGCGTTTCTTCGGCTTCTTGGCTTTGGCGCGCTGCTATTCCCGTCGGTTCATCGTGTTTATCCGAACCGGCCGGTAGCTTGGATATGGATACGAAAACCGCCGCAGCCACGCCGCCTGTCAGAACCGGCGCGGTGGATGCCGGTGTTGTAGAGGAGGGCTTATGGCCGACGAACTCGATGGATCTCCGATTCTTCAGGAGACGCTGGGCGATGCGCTGCCCGTTCTGGAGCGTTTTCATGCCAAGCTCGAGGCCGAGGGCGAGCTCAAGGGGCTGATCGGCCCGCGCGATGTCTCGATTCTCTGGGAGCGGCATATTCTCAACAGCGCCGCCATTGTGCCGTTCATCAAGGACGCGCTGGGGGAGGACCGCGTCGAGGGGCGCAAGAAGGGTTCGATTGCCGATATCGGCTCGGGCGGCGGCTTCCCGGGCATTGTTGTGGCGGCCATGATTCCGAATGTTCCCGTCACCCTCGTCGAGCCGATGGAACGCCGTGTGGAATGGCTGCAGGAATGTGTGGATGAGTTCGGCTTGGGCAATGTCACCGTGCTGCGCGCCAGGGCGGAGGAGGTTCCGGTCAAGCCTGGTTTCGATGTGGTGACCTGCCGTGCCGTGGCACCCATGACCAAGCTGTCGGGGTGGACGCTTCCGTTGGTGCGGCCCCATGGACATCTCGTGGCGCTTAAAGGGCGTTCCGCGCAGGCCGAGATCGAGAAGGCCGCCAAGGAGATTCGCAAGAACGGTGGACTCAACCCGCGGGTTTACGAGGCGCCGGTGGCGGAGGGCCTCGAGCTGACGCATGTTGTGATTGTGGATAAACGATAGATTGCGCGTTTGTGGTGTCTGACGCCATATGGTGTGGCGCCACGGCACATAAGTTTCTATGTGAAGCCTCGGTGTGTAGTGTGGTGCTATGCACTGAGGCTTTGCTGTATGGAGCGCGATATGGTTGCGTTGTGTGTTCACCACACAATGAGAGAGTGCGTTTTGTGATGTAGTCTGTGCACAGTGTGACGCTGCCGTGCGTCGGCGTGTAGGAATGTGGTGCTGGTTTACGATTTCGCAGCGTGCGAGTGCTGTGTGGCTTTTCCTGTGTGACTGAACTCCATTGATGTGAGGGGGTTCCGTTGTGCAGGAACCTGTCATGCGCCGATCTGCGACACTGCAAAAGAAAAGCCCGGGGGAGAAAACCCGGGCTTGCAGAGAGATGAAGAAGAAAAAGGGGATTGAATTATGGGAGACGAGCTCCCGGTCAGCTTTGCTGACTGATTCATATATAACCGTACGAACCTGAGTGTTTCCCCCGGGCGTTTCTGGTAATTACCTGAAAATTCGGCTCTTTTGCCTGTGGATAACTCCGTTGTTCGCAGTTTTGCGCTTTTTAAGGGTGCCACTGATTGCACCGACCGTTGGTCGGTGCCGTCTCTGAACAGTGTGGTCTCTGAGCAGTACGCTTTCGGAGCAGCGCTTTCTCTGGGGCAGCGCACCTTCTTAGCGTTCGGGGAACTTATGACTTCCACGCTTGATATGGATCGAGGTTTCGCCCCCCCCAGCTGTGTACACCAGGCTTGCGTTTGCTATTGCTCTGTATTTGTGATCTGACTCCATACTGTTTCCTTCTTCCACGATTGACATGCGTTAATGAGTTAATGATTCTTGGACGTGCATCTTGCTGGGGAGGGCACTCTTACTTGGAGCCACGCTCCAGAGATCTTATGATGATGCTATGAGTGTGTTGGTAGGGATCGCTTGTTTTATTGTGGCTGCCGTGTGTGCCTTCAGGGGATATGCACTTCTCGCGGTGCTGCTTATTCTTATTGGTGCGTACCCCATATCGAGGGTCATCACTCGCCATGTCAACGCCACGCTCAGCAAAAGTTCTTACGGACGGCAGGTTTTGCGCATCGCCCGGCATCGAAAGTATATGAAGGAGCATGGGCTATCCGAGCGTCCTGTGAAGGAGTGGAACCGCAAAGCACGCAAGTCTCATGCTGTTATGGCCGGATTCTTTGGTGATGGTGATTTTGTTCCCACCGCCGGATTGAACACAATATGCCCGGTGTGCGATACCGAAGTTACTGAGAATGAATCGGTGTGCGACACCTGCTGCCAGCATGTTCATAATTCGTGTGTGAAGATCTGCTACTTCTGTAACCATACGTACTGCAAAAACTGTCTCGCAGGACGCGGAAACAAATGTCTGAACTGTGGTTCGAAAGTGGGTGATTACAGCCTTACATGATGCGTATTGGCGGATCTAGCCGTGCCGAATCTTGATAAGTTTCATGTGAAACACGTATGTTTCACATGAAACGCTGTGAGTTGTGGAGGTGCTGATTACCCAGAGCCCCCCTCGTACCGCATGAGACGTGGGCCTGATGACCTGTTTTCTGATGTTTTACGTGAAACTTGGTGTTTCACGTAAAACATCGATGCCGGTGTACGGAGCCAATGCCGGTTTTGGTGGGGGTGAGGCTTTTAGCTATAGCCGTCTTTTCGGTGTCGGGTAAAGTGCGGGGATGGACACGCCTGGTGTTGGGCAGCGATTCTTCTATCTTCGGAGATCGTAGACTTCCCCGATCCATGAAGTCCAGAACAGATAGGGGACGGAGCGGGATGTCTTGATTATGCTTCTGAGTTCACAAGCCAGTTCATATAGCTGCTTGTTGTTTTACGTGAAACATTGAGGTTTCACGTAAAACAACAATGTGTAGAAGGTTGGGATCGATGGTGATCAGTCCCAATGGAACTGTAAGAGATGCCTGGGCGATGTTAAAGGTAACGCAGTCTTTCGGTACCGTGAACGGAAACGGAACCGCTTGGTAGTGGAATCAATCATCTACGAAGACGAAGCCTTCGCTTCTGTTGAAGTCCGGATTGTGCACGCCGAGGCAATGGAGCGGCGATTCCGAGACGTGAAGAAGAGGTAGTGAATAGAGTCTCGCTCCATGCCGATTCGCCTCATGTCCGCCTTCAGGAATCTGCGCGTAGTCGCAGTGCTATGACTGAAGCGTGGTGGATTTAACAGAACGATAAACGGTGCGGAGACGATGAGAACGGTTTCTCGGTAGCCGCGGAAGTCAAAGCAGATCGAGAGGAGAAGGAGCCATCCTGGAGTGGGTCGGCGTTCGTGGACGATGTGCCGGAAGGCGGCGCAGTTGTGATGGTCATTAGGTTGTAGTGGTGTCGAAACATGTGTAGTGCAACTCCATTACGTTCAGCCAGTTTGGCGGGACTGGGTGAGGGGCGGATTCAATGTGCGGGCTACGACATTGCGAATCATAGTGTTGCGCGTGGCCTGGTGGATTGGGAATGAGAACAATGCATAGATGGTTTCAAGCCGAGACGGTGTGCGCAGATGGCCTGGTGGAATTTTGATGGCATGTACAGGTCGCGGGACGTGGAGTGTCTGTGTGTAGCTTGACTCCTAATTCTAACGATTGCTCAGATCGTGCTTATGCCGCATTAAAATGTACATCGCTTCGGTGAGCCGTATAGTGTAGCGGACTTCTGAAGCTGCGTTGTGGTGGAGTTCCTGGACTCTGTTGTCTCGCGGAACGCGAGTGTACTCATTGAGTGGGATCCGCGTCCGATGGTTCTGTGCATTCGAAACGCACTAGTTTGTATAGAGTGCCGCTCCATATATGAGCACACATATTGGCAATGGATGCCGATGCTCCATTTGGTTTTCTCATCGAGATGATCTGTGCGTATGTGGAGTCATGCTCTATGACCAAGGCTGGTCTCATGTATATTTCAAGGTGCTGAATTGTGGTAACGGACAGTTTTGCATTTTATGGTCATAAACGACACGCTTGCCCTGTCTGTGGTAATACTACATTCAGATTCGCCGCCAGTGCTGTTTGGGATCTACTGTCCTGCCTGAGCGACGCGTGGACTCGCTCCACTGTCTCGCGTCTTCGGATCTGGACGCATCTTCTCTTGTGGTCCTGGATGAGCATTCGTCATGCGCAAAATCTCGACATAGGTCACATGTCTTTGAATTTGATATTCACAGTTATCTAACAATGGAGTCAGGCCACAATACTGGCTAGAATGTTTCATTCGTTGGATTGCCTTTCGATATAGCGACCCCCGGCACATGCATGCCACTGCCTCGCGCAATCCCGGCGGATGCGTTCATGGATTCCCTCTTAGGAGTTTGCGCTTTAGCTTCGAATGGAGCGTCGCTCCAATGTCTGCTGGATGTCTTATCCGGCACAAGCAGCACGCGCCAGTAGTTCGTTGGAGTCGAAACTGCAGGTAGCAGGGGAGAGGTCACTGCGATGACTCCGTCCTCGATTACGCCTGGTGGTTCACTATCCGCACGAAGGAATCGTGTTTTGCCTGTACTTTTCGCATCCGATGTTTGCACAAGCTGCATTACGCGAGATTGCCTTAAGTGCCATCCGCGATGTTTCACAAGAAACATGGCATGTTTCTTGTGAAACATCATGAGAAACACATCATCCGGGTATGGAAAAAGCCCGGGGGTTACAACCGGGCTCACCAGAGAAGATAAGAGAAGAGGGAAGGGTTCAGGTGTTTCCACCCGATCAACTTTCGCCGATGTCCATAGTAAATCGCCGGCTGCTGGGTGGAATCTGAGAACGGGGTGAACGGTGGGTGGCAATTGCTTCCGAATTGCCGGGGACTTCCGGGCCGTGTTGTCCTGTTGTCCGCCGACCAGGTGATGCTTTGTGCCTCTTGATCCCTGCCTGGAATATACTGTCGCGAAGCCTTGCCATGCCGGTTACCATACATCGTGGTTGCACCTTATATATATGCCGCGGAATTTGCGGATCGATTTTCCTGAAATACCGCTTTTCCGACCCAAGGAACCATTAGACTGAATACGGGTAGGTCACCGTTCCACGTTATCCACATTTGGCATATGCCCTTGCGTGTCCATGTCGCTTGCGGTGATTATTGACATAGTTGTTTTGAGCCACTCCAAGGAGGAATAATGGCTGAAGTTTCACGTGAAACGCCATCGTCCGGCGATCACATTGAAACCACTTCTGAGATTCTCGGACGCATTTTTGCTGGCTCCACTTCCGGCGTCGGGGGAGAGCTGGCCGAAAACCAGGCCAGTCAGGAGCAGCTGGACCAAGCGGAGTTCCCGCATCCGTCGCGCACGCGCTATATTGCGGTGGCGAACCAGAAGGGTGGCGTGGGTAAAACCACGACGGCTGTGAACCTTTCCGCTGCCTGGGCCGAGGCCGGCATGAGCGTGCTGTTCATCGATATGGATCCGCAGGGCAATGGCTCCACGGCGTTCGGAGCTGCACATGGCCCTGATGTTGTGTCGGTGTATGACGTTATCGAAGGCCGCGTCGAGTTCCAGGATGCGATGCAGGGCTGTGATGATTTCCCGACCATCGATATCGTTCCCAGCAATATCAATCTCAGCGGCGCCGAGCTGGAGATCGCGGATATGGATAACCGTGTGTTCCTGCTGCGCGATGCCTTGCGTGAGTATCTCGACAACACCCACAAGCACTATGACTATGTGGTGATTGACTGCCCGCCGAGCCTTGGCCTGCTGGTGCTCAACGCGCTGTCCGCAGTGCAGGAGGTGCTGATTCCGATTCAGGCCGAGTACTATGCGCTCGAGGGTCTGGGTCAGCTGATCAAGACGATTTCCCTGGTGCAGCAGTCGACGAACCCGACGCTGATTGTTTCGACGATGCTTGTGACGATGGTGGATCGTCGTACGCTTCTGAGCAAGGAAGTGTATTCGCAGATCAAGCAGCATTATCCCGATATCGTGCTCGACACGGATATTCCGCGTTCCGTTCGCGTCTCCGAAGCGCCGAGCTATGGCCAGAGCGTTATCGCGTACGATCCGCGCAGCATCGGTGCCGTGGCGTACCGCAAGGCGGCGTATGAGATTGCGTGCCGTTCCGAAGAGACGCTGAAGCGCATCCCCCGGTAAATTTCGGTAGGAAATGGAGAAACACATGAGTTCGCATCCGCGTTTGGGTAGAGGTATCGGAACGCTGTTTCCTGCGCTTCCGGTGGATGATGAAGCCGATAAAAAGAAGGCCGGCGCCGCTCCGGTGACGCCGGTGGAGTCTGCTGATAAGACGGCGGAAGGTGCCGAGCGGGCATCTAATTCTAATGTTTCACGGGAAACCGATGTTTCACGAGAAACATCCGCTGCAGCGCAACCGGTTCAGGCCGATGGGGCGACGGCAGAGACTACGGCTGAGGCGACCACAGAAACAACGACCGAGACGACGGCCAAGAAGGAACCGGGAGAGGCTACCGAGTCGGCGTTGAATAGCAATGCCGACACGACTTCTGAAGCTGGGAAGTCGTCCGAGGCAGAGGCATCGGATGGAAACCAGGCTGCGGAATCGTCGGAGAATTCGTCGGCACCCGCAAGCACTGATGCTCCTCAGAGGTCTGAGTCCGAGAAGAACGCAAGCGCCGAGAAGAACGCGGGCAACAAGTCGGCATCGCATTCTGGTGGACACAGGAATAATCGACCGCATATTCCGTCTCTGATTGATTCGTTGCATCCGGCGGATCTGTTCTTCAGTGACACCACAAGCGAGAAGCCGAAGGAGGGTACGCCTCAGACCAATGGCGAGACTCTATCGGCTCGCACCGAAACCCCACGCGAGAACACAGCCGCGCCCACTGTTGTCGCGTCACGGGCATCTGAAAGCAGGCAGCCGACAACCGATACCTCGGCTTCGACTGACGCTGCACAGAGCGAATCCAGTGCAGCTCCGATTTCAGGTGCGTATTACACTGGGCTGCGTCTTGACGAGATTCTCCCTAACGAGCATCAGCCGCGAACGATTTTCGACGAAGACGAGTTGCATGAGCTGGCCGAATCCATAAAGGAAGTCGGTGTGCTTGAGCCGATTGTGGTGCGGCCCCGCCACAATTGGAAGGCTCCGTATGAGCTGATTATGGGGGAGCGGCGGATGCGTGCGGCGAAGGCGGCCGGGTTGGAGCGCATCCCCGCCATCGTGCGCACCACGGCTGACGAGAATATGTTGCGTGATGCCGTGCTGGAGAATCTGCATCGTGTGGCGTTGAACCCCTTGGAAGAGGCGGCGGCTTATGAGCAGATGCTGGAGGATTTCCACATCACCCAGGCCCAGCTGGCGAAGTCGGTGTCGAAGTCGCGCTCCCAGATCACCAATACGCTGCGACTTCTCCAGCTGCCGGGTAGTGTGCAGAAGAAGGTCGCGGCTGGTGTGTTGTCGGCCGGCCATGCGCGTGCCCTTCTTGCGCTCACCGACGAATCTCAGATGGAGCCGCTGGCCGAGCGCATTATTGGAGAGGGACTCTCCGTTCGCAGCACCGAGGAAATCGTGGCGCTGAAGAATGGTGCCGAGCGCAAACAGCATCGCCGCAAGAAGCAAAGCGTGTGGTCTGACTCCCCGGCCCTGCAGAACTTGGAGAACCGCTTTGAGACCAAGGTGGAAATCCACGGTTCGAAGGAAAAAGGCAAGATCGAGATCACCTTCTCGTCCGAGGAGGATTTCGATCGCATTATGCAACTGATGAACGGCGCCGACCAGGCCAAGGCCACCAACGATGGCTGGGTGTGATGTGCTGATAGTAGCCCTGTGAGGTTCACTGGCGGCTACCTTTGAATCTGTGGCCCGACTCCAAAGTGATTATTGGAGTCGGGCCACAGTCTTATGTGGACGATGTCGGTGGATTCTCGAAGTGCGAGAGTGGGTGCTGCGAAGGCTAGATCAAGGTTACGAGACGAAGTGTGTCTCGGAGCTTAGGGTTTCGAGCTACCCCGGTTGGGATGGCCGGACAGACTCTTCGTGAGCTGCTTTGCTGCTCTTGTGTCTTTCTGGATCTATCGCAATGGAGTGACGCCTTATGTGGTCAATTGACGATATGAGATTGTGTTGTTTGAGAACAGTTTGGCTTTTGGCGTGACTTCCGGAGCGTGACCGCTGGCTCTTCCATATCGCTCATGCTGCATTTGCTGATGTCGGCGGGCGTCATATTTCCTGAGCTACATATGTTTCCCTGTTCTGATATGTTGTGCCTCCGACTGAGGCTAGACACCTCATGGGGTGAGACTCCATCTCTCCTGGTGTCGTCTATGAAGTGCCATCTGATTCGCGATTCTTCCTGCTTGCCCTTCATCGAATAATCGCTGCTGCATGACGGGTGGGCCGATTCATCTCTCACTGTGGGCGGGTTCTAGTGGTGGTCGCAACGTCTTCGCTGGGTTTCATGTAGTCCGGGGTCTTGCGTGGCCTGCCGTCGGGTTCCGCGGCGACCGCGTCGGGCAGGGGAGCGGGCAGCGTCCGCATCTTGCGGATGATGGCGTCCTGCACGTGTTCGGCGTCGTGCCCGTCGGGCAGGTGCAGGAGGATCGTGAACCGGGTGGTGCGTTCCACGAGGGTGCCGATCGCGCTGCGGTTGCCGGCACCGCAGATCAGGTCGCCTTCCCAGTGGCCGGGGACCGCTCGGTCGGCGACCTCGGCCGGCTGGTC
>Ga0256406_1002345_pt1 | contig 27022 bp, 22 predicted proteins | sample RumenRJG_03DNA_FD_185986 | JGI IMG/M metagenome (GOLD analysis project Ga0256406, IMG submission 185986) | Bovine rumen microbial communities from Lethbridge, Alberta, Canada - RJG_03 | ecosystem: Host-associated > Mammals > Digestive system > Stomach > Rumen | place: Canada: Alberta | collected...
TGCGTGAGAATGGCTGATATAAAGGATTGGAAAGAAATGACTCTGCTTGACAATTGGCAAGTAAGGAGAATGTTGGACCTCAAAAGTAAGAAACGAAAAACGGCTTAAATTTTTGACAGCCTAATTTAGAATATTACCTTCGTGCTTGTTCTTGTACCGTCGGTCATTGTCTTGACGATGATGTTAAGACCCTTCTGCGGCTGTGAGAGTTCAACACCAGAGATATTGTAGTATCTGATGCTCTGAACGTCCTTGGCTTGCAGCGTCTTGTCGATTGCGTTGATTACGCCGCCGGCTGGGCAAGCAGGTCCGAAGCCACCCATCATGTTGGCTGCGCGAACGGTGTACTTGCTGCCTGGTGTGCCAGCCGGGATAGTGTAGCTGTTGTTTGTACCGTCGACGATTTCCACGAAGTTGCCGTCAGCCTCAATGAGGAATGCCTTTGCAGTCGTGTTAGTTGTCCATGTCAGAGTTGTACCCTCTGCGTCAACCTTTGTAACGATAACCTGCTTGGCGTCCTCAGCTGGTGACCAGCCCGGGAATACGTTAGCAAGCTGGAAGCGGTCGAGCTCCGTAGCCTTCAGAATAGTTTCTGCCGTGCGTGAGTCGCTAGCAGTTGTCGTCATTATATTAGACTCCGGATTGAGGACAATGGTACCGGTTGAATCGGTAGTGTTGTACTCATAGAACTCCATGGCGTGAGCGTCGGAAGAGCTCTGGATACCTTTACCACCGCCACTGAGGCGTCCCTTGGTGTCCTTCGGGTAAGTAGTGTATTTGTTTGACAACTCTTTACTGTTCTCACCGCAGCGCATTGCAGCAGCATTGCTAAGACGGGTGTTGAGGAAAGCTGCCTTCGGGTAACCGCGCCATCCACGGGAGAAAGTCCAGTACTGAACTTCGTTGTTGACGAAGCAGTTGTTGAAGATGAAGCCGTGGCCGCCCTGAGAGTTGAATTCCTTTCCGATAGTGTACGGAGCAGAAATGTTGTCGTTGCCTTGCCATGGATTCTTGTAACGCTGAACGCAGTTGAGGGTGTCGCCTTCGAAGAATACATCGCCGCGGCCGCATATATAGTCGACCGTACCATCTATACGGGAGGTCTCAACATAGATACGTCCCATGTCGGTGTTAGGGTAGTATGTATCCTGCTTTGATATAAGGTTGACATTCTTCATGATAGTCTTGTCGCCCTTATCCATGAACGCTGCTGCCTGACCATCATTGCCGCCGTAGCTGAAATTGTTCTTGAACGTAATGTCCTGATAGTAGTTGCCTGTGCTGTAGTTGACGATTGGAGCCGTGCGAGATACAGAAGCCATCTCTGGTTCAATCTGAATCGTGACGCCGGCCTTGCTCTGACCGATGAGAGAAACATTGTCAACCTTGATAGAATCGCGTCCGAAAGGTGTCGAACCGCTTTCCGGATTATGGTAAGTACCATAGTCGTAGGTACCGTTCTTCAGGAAGATGAACTTGCGCTGGCCGTCGGTTGATGCGTTGACATCCTTGATAGCCTGACGCAGAGCAGCGATGTTGTCGACAACGATATAGTCGCCCTTTAGCAGAGATGCTGTGCTTTGGTATTTGGCAACGACGTTCATGTCGCCCTTGATGTTGAACTTATACTCTGAAGCCGATGAGAGCATAGCGCCGTCATTGTACCATCCAAGGAAGTGCCAGCCTTCGTTGGCGGTCTGACTGAGTGTAACTGACGAGCCGGAATCGTACTTGTCCTGCTTCGGTGATACAGAAACAGTACCTCCTTCAGCCGGCTCTGCCTTTACGGTAAGGGTGTACTGTATAGCCTGTCCGACAGTACCCTTCACAGTACCTTTAATATATACGTCACCAATGGAGATGGTCTTCTTGCCGTCCATACCACTGATGGTGACACGGAGGTAGCACAGAGCCTCGTTGGCTGTAGCGCCGTTGATTTCGTAAGTTACGATAGAAGACGTCTTGTCGCCAGATGCTTTCTCTTCGTTGTAGTTTCTGTTAGGGCGGAAAGAGCCGAGTGACTTGGTTGAACCGTCGGCCGATACCCAGCTGATTTCGACATTACCCTTGTCGGTAAGCCAGCGCTCGCACTTCAGTCCAACTTCAGTCGGAGTGAATGCGATGCCAGCTTTTGGTGTCAAAGTGAAGTCGATGGTGTTATCACCGCTCTTTGATGCGATGAAGCCGGTTTGTGTGTAGCCATCGTAGGTTGTCACTACCGGTGTGGTACTTACTTTCGACTCTGCTCCGATTTTAACTCCACTTCCGAGAGTCATATTGGAAGCTGTGAAGAACTGGCTTGCTGTCTCCGGCGCGAACTTGCCGTCCTCTGCCGTACCCGACGTAAGAGCCCATGTGACAGTTACGTCGTCATTGTTGGCTGTTTGAGCGAATGCACCTAAACTTGAGATTAGTAGCATTGCAAAAAGCCCTGAACGCTTAAGTAAATTTTGCTTCATTGTCCTGTAGACTTTAGTAGTTATTAATTAAGTAGTTATTAATCGGTGGCAAATTTAATGTTTTTATATGAGTTATACAATTTCCTTTATATATTATTAACATATTATTAATCACGCACAAAACTTTCTCTTTTTATTTTGCTCTTTAACGGGTTTTATGTATCTTTGCAAAAAACTTTGCCGAAAAGATAAACGGAAACGAATAAAATTAAAATATAATATAAGTTACAGAAATGGCTAAAGAACTTAAGCAGCTCACCAAGAGAGCTGACAACTATTCCCAATGGTATAACGACCTAGTAGTGAAGGCAGACCTTGCAGAGCAGGCTCCTGTACGCGGATGTATGATTATCAAGCCATACGGTTACGCTATATGGGAGAAGATGCAGGCAGAACTCGACAAGGAGTTTAAGAAACTCGGTGTCAAGAACGCTTATTTCCCACTGCTCATTCCGAAGAGTTTCTTCGCCCGCGAGGCTGAGCACGTGAAGGGTTTTGCAAAGGAGAGTGCCGTTGTTACCCACTACCGTCTAAAGACAAGCGACGACGGAAAGGACATTGTTGTAGACCCGGACGCCAAACTTGATGAAGAGCTCATCATCCGTCCTACCTCTGAAACGATGATATGGCACACCTACAAGAACTGGATTCACTCTTATCGTGACCTCCCGTTGATGTGCAACCAGTGGTGCAATGTCATGCGCTGGGAGATGCGTACACGTCCGTTCCTCCGTACTTCAGAGTTCCTCTGGCAGGAGGGACACACTGCTCACGCAACCGCAGAGGAAGCAGAGGCAATGGCAGAGAAGATGCTCAACGTATATGCTGACTTCGTGGAGAAGTGGATGGCTGTTCCGGTTGTCCGTGGTGTGAAGAGTCCGACTGAACGCTTTGCCGGCGCACTCAACACATACACCATTGAGGCTATGATGCAGGACGGTAAGGCTTTGCAGAGTGGTACTAGCCATTTCCTCGGACAGAACTTCGCAAAGAGCTTCGACGTGACGTTCCTCAACAAGGAGAACAAGCCTGAATATGTGTGGGCTACATCATGGGGCGTTTCAACACGTCTGATGGGTGCGCTTATCATGACGCATTCTGACGACAACGGTCTCGTTCTGCCACCACATCTCGCACCAGTACAGGTCGTTATAGTACCTATATATAAGAAGGAAGAGCAGCTTCAGCAGATTTCCGAGAAGTTGCAGCCTGTAATAAAGGAACTCACCGACAAGGGAATCAGCGTCAAATATGATGATGACGACACAAAGCGCCCTGGCTTCAAGTTTGCCGATTATGAGCTTCGCGGAGTACCTGTACGTCTCGTTCTCGGTGCCCGTGACCTTGAGAACGGAACTATAGAGCTCATGCGTCGTGATACTCTTGAGAAGGAGTCTGTACCGTTTGACGGTATCGCCGGTCGTGTAGCCGACTTGCTCGACGAAATTCAGAATAACATGTTCGACAAGGCTCTCAACTTCAGAAAGGAGCACACATACGAGTGCTCGAACTATGATGAGTTCAAGGAGCGCATCAAGGATGGTGGATTCTTTATCTGCCCGTGGGACGGCACAGCCGAGACGGAGGCCAAGATAAAGGAAGACACGCAGGCAACAATTCGTTGCATACCGTTCGACCTCGACCAGTCGAACCCCGGAGTTGACATGGTCAGCGGCAAGCCGGCTGTCAAGAAGGTAGTTGTAGCAAGAGCTTATTAATAACGATTAAAACCAGAATACTTATGAAGAGAACATTGTTCGCAATAGCTTTTGCCGTGGTTATGACTGCGGTGAACGCACAGACGATAAAAGTTGCTTATCAGAAGGGCGACACGAAGACGTACGACACCGAGAGCCTTATGACGCTTGGAATTCCTATGCAGGGTGATATGAAGGCTTCGGCAAAGTACACGGCAACCTTCACAGTTACGAACGCCACAAGCAAGGGCTATACTGTCGAGATGAAGTTCTCCGGTGTTGCGATTGAAGGCTCTAACGAAGTCGTCAACCAATTGGTTAATGCCAACGTCCTGAAGACACTTGAGAAGACACCTGCTGTACTCGAACTCGACAGCAAAGGCAAAATCAAAGATGTGAAAAACTCTGATGCAGTGCTCTCAAGTCTTGCTGAAGCCACGATGGCAACAATCAACAGCACTTACGAGTCGCACCCAGAATTGGAGAAAGTAATGCCAAAGAGCAAAGTCATTCTTGAGGCAAACGATGAATTGACGAAAGAGAAGTTGCTCTCGTACATCAAAGAGTATTCTGTTTTTACACTTAATGGAGAGAACTTGAAGAGTGGTGTTGCCACCGACGAGACATGGCACGACTTTATTAAAGTCAAGAGTACCTACTCTGTTTCCGTTGACAAGGACTCGACAACCATCAACCGTACTGCTGAAAGCAATATGAACGAGGATGATTTGAAGGCTTTTGTTAAGAAACAGGCGTCCAAGATGGGCGGCGGTAATGTATCGGAGATGATTGACAGTCAATGGAGTCAGCTCAAGGCAATGGGGCTTGCCCGCGTCGACATCGACAGCAATGCCGCTTACGTCTTTGGACAAAAAGGTTGGCTGAACCACTACTCTGACAACTCAACATTCACGATGATGGGTGCGAAGATAAAGGTGGTAAGTACTATGACCTCAAAGTAAAGCAGGGTAGGGAAGAAGACTATTCAAGAAAATGAAGCCAATATTCATTGCCGGTCCATGCGTGATAGAGTCAGCAGAGCTGCTTGACACGGTGGCTCAGGAACTTGTCCGGCTCAATGCCAAGTATGGTATTGACATTATATTCAAGTCGTCTTTCGACAAGGCAAACCGCACTTCGCTGCATTCTTTCCGCGGTCCGGGACTGGAGAAAGGCTTGCAGATGCTGGCGGACGTTAAGTCGAAGTATGGTCTCCGCATATTGACCGATATACACGAGAGCTGGCAGGCTGAGCCCGCCGGAAAAGTTGCCGATGTCCTCCAGATACCGGCCTTCCTCTGCCGACAGACCGATTTGCTCATAGCTGCTGCCAAGACAGGGCGCATAGTCAATATCAAGAAAGCGCAGTTCCTTTCCGGTCTAGATATGAAGTATCCGGTTCAGAAAGCCGTTGAGAGCGGAGCGAAGGAAGTTTGGTTAACTGAGCGGGGCAATTGCTTTGGTTACAACAACCTGGTTGTCGACTTCCGCAACATCCCAGATATGAAAACAATCGTGCCAACAGTCGTTATGGACTGTACGCACAGCGTCCAGCGTCCGAGCGCAGGCAACGGAAAGACCGTCGGTGACAGAAAGTACGTGCCTATGATGGCAATGGCTGCAAAGGCATTCGGTGCCACCGGCTATTTCTTTGAAGTACATCCCGACCCTGACAAGGGACTCAGCGATGCGGCAAACATGCTTGAACTTGACAAACTTGACAACCTTATAGGAGAAATACTTAAATGACAAAAGACAAGGCAACGGCAGAAGAGCGTTTAAAGAACGTCCGTCAGTATGCCATACAATGTATACGCGATGAGGCTAAGGCAACTCTCGACCTCATTCCACAACTCGATGAGAACTTCGACAAAGCCGTCAGAATGATTGTCAATTGCAAGGGCAAGGTCATTGTGACAGGTGTCGGCAAGAGCGGCAATATCGGTGCGAAGATAGCGGCTACCCTTGCATCCACTGGTACACCGGCGTTCTTCATCAATCCGCTTGATGTCTACCACGGTGACCTCGGCGTTATGACATCCGACGATATCGTGCTGGCTCTGAGCAACAGTGGACAAACCGACGAATTGCTTCGTTTCATCCCGATGGTGCTGCACATGAACATTCCAATCATTGGTATGACAGGTAATCCTAACTCGTTGTTAGCCAAGTATTCTACCGTTCATATCAAAGTATGGGTCGAGAAGGAGGCTTGCCCTTTGAACCTTGCGCCGACCAGCAGTACAACCGCTGCGCTCGTAATGGGTGATGCCTTGGCAATAGCCCTTATGGAAGTACGCGACTTCAAGCCGCGTGACTTCGCTCAGTTCCACCCGGGTGGCGAGTTGGGACGCCGTCTGCTGACTACCGCACAAGACGTAATGCGCTCAGAGGATATGCCTGTTATACCGGAGGATATGAAACTAGGCGATGCCATCATCCATGTCTCAAAGGGTAAACTTGGAATGGGCGTAAGCGTAGATGCCGACAACCAGGTAATCGGACTTATCACCGACGGTGATATCCGTCGTGCCATGGAGCGTTGGCAGGCTAAGTTCTTCGACCATACTGTAAGTGATATCATGACGCGGACGCCGAAGATGGTTTCTCCGAAGACGAAGATTACGGAGATACAGCGTATCATGCACAAGAATAAGATACACTCCGTGCTTGTTACAGACAAGACCGGTCATCTGCTTGGTATTGTTGACAGCTATGCCGCTTCACTTATTAACGAGGATAAGAAGTAGGGATTACTCAATTAGCCAAAGGTATTTGTATTAGGATAATAAAAGGATTTTATGACAAGATCGCTACAATTTATATTGTTAGGATTGTTCCTGCTCGCATGCGGCGGCATGAAAGCGCAAACTGCAGACAGCCTTCTTGCCAATCAACTGAGGAAGGAAGGCGTCACTTTCTCGCATAACAACTCTGTGACTTTGCTGACAAACGGACAGCAGAAGTTCGACGACCTCTTCAAGGCAATAGACCAGGCGCGAAGCACTATACACATGGAGTACTTCAACTTCCGCAACGACTCCATCAATCGTGAACTCATAAAGCATCTTGCTACCAAAGCTGCGGATGGCGTGAAGATTCGTCTTGTCTTCGATGGCTTTGGCAATGCAAGCAACAATAGTCCTATGCGGAAGAAGGACTTGGAGTATATCCGCAGTAAAGGGATAGAGATTTGCGAGTTCAATCCTGTAAAGTTTCCTTGGATTGACGATGCTTTCAATCGCGACCACCGCAAGATTGTTGTCATCGACGGACGCATTGCGTACACCGGTGGCATGAACATAGCCGACTATTATATAAAAGGTACGAAGCAGGTTGGCTCATGGCATGATATGCATTGTCGCATAAGTGGTCAGGAAGTCAATACCTTGCAATCCATCTTCGTCCGTATGTGGGAGAAGGTTACAGGCAAACCGCTCAATGAGGAAGGACTTTACCACGGGGGTCAGGATATAAGTTACTTCCACGGATTGAAGCCGGACACATGCTCGACGGCAGGTCACAAGATGGTGGGCATTATCAACCGCGAGCCACACAACGGTAACAAGATTATACGTGAGTTTTATCTCGATGCCATAAACGATGCTAAAGACAGTATTAAGCTTATCAATCCTTACTTCACTCTGTCACATAATCTGAAGAAGGCATTGAAGAATGCCGTCAAGCGGGGTGTCAAAGTGCAGATTGTACTTAGTGTTAAGAGCGATATTCCACTTACTCCTGACTGCGGATTCTATAATGCCCATAAACTTATGGAGCATGGTTGTCAGGTTTGGATGTACCAGCCTGGGTTCCATCATACAAAGATTATCATGGTGGACGGACGCATTTGCACAGTTGGTTCAGCTAACCTCAACGCACGAAGTCTGCGGTGGGATAGGGAAGAGAATGCCGTTATACTCGATAAGAAAACGACTAAACAACTTGATACGCTCTTTGAAGAACAGAAGAAGGATAGCTTCTACTTGACTGAAGAGTCCTGGAACAAGTGGCGTTCGGGATGGGATAAGTTCAAGGGATGGTTCGGTCATCTGCTTGCTCCTTTCCTTTAGGACTTTAGCGAAATATTTGGCATTCCCACATAATTATGTTAACTTTGCACCAAAATTTCACGATTACAACTTTTTTATGATAACACTTACCAACATTGCTGTCCAATTCGGAAAGCGAACACTGTACAAGGACGTGAACATTAAGTTCACCCGTGGTAACATATATGGCGTCATAGGCGCTAACGGAGCAGGAAAGTCAACACTGCTGCGCGTCATTTCCGGCGACCTTGAGCCCAATAAGGGTAGCGTTGAGATGGGTCCGGGCGAGAGACTGTCAGTCTTGGAGCAGGACCACTTTAAGTATGACGATTATAAAGTCATGGACACCGTCCTCATGGGACATGCTCCCCTGTGGGCTAACATGAAGGAGCGTGAGGCGTTGTATTCCAAGCCAGAGATGACAGAAGAAGATGGAAACCGCGCTGCGGAGCTTGAAGAGAAGTTCGCAGAGATGAATGGATGGGAGGCTGAGAGCGATGCTGCACAGCTGTTGCAGAACCTCGGTGTAAAGGAGGAACTCCATCAGCGTCAAATGTCAGATTTGTCTAACAATGAAAAGGTTCGTGTCATGCTTGCAAAGGCGCTCTTCGGTAAACCGGATAACCTCCTTCTCGATGAGCCTACCAATGACCTCGACCTTGATACGGTAGAATGGCTTGAGGATTACCTCAGCGATATTGACGAGCATCAGACTGTATTGGTTGTCAGTCACGACCGTCACTTCCTCGATGCGGTATCAACACAGACTATAGATATTGACTTTGGTAAGATAACAGTATTCGCCGGAAACTACTCTTTCTGGTATGAGAGCTCGCAGCTTGCATTGCGTCAGGCACAGAACCAGCGTATGAAAGCAGAGGAAAAGCGCAAGCAACTCGAAGAGTTCATTCGACGTTTCTCGGCCAATGTTGCTAAGAGCAAGCAGACAACGAGCCGTAAGAAGATGCTTGAGAAACTTAATGTTGAGGAGATACGTCCTTCAAGCCGTAAGTATCCGGGTATTATCTTCCAGATGGACAGGGAGCCTGGCAACCAGATTCTTGAAGTTAAGGACCTTAAGGCTGTTGATACAGACGGCACGGTATTGTTCGACAAGGTCAACTTCAACGTAGAGAAAGGACAGAAGATAGTATTCCTTTCGCACAATCCGAAGGCAATGACGGCTTTGTTTGAGATTATCAACGGCAACCGCAAAGCTGATGCTGGTGAATATAAATGGGGCGTTACAATTACGACTGCTTATCTTCCACTTGATAATACAGAATTCTTCAAGTCGGATTTGAATCTCGTTGAATGGCTGTCGCAGTACGGCAAGGGCAACGAAGTTACCATGAAGGCTTACCTCGGACGCATGCTTTTCCGTCAGGAAGAGGTTGAAAAGAAAGTGAACGTACTGTCTGGAGGTGAGAAGATGCGCTGTATGATAGCAAGAATGCAGCTCCAGAACGCTAACTGTCTTATCCTTGACACGCCTACGAACCACCTTGACTTGGAGTCGATTCAGGCTTTCAACAATAATCTTATAAGCTTTAAAGGCAACGTTCTGTTCAGTTCTCACGACCACGAGTTCATAGAGACGGTTGCAAACCGTATTATCGAGCTTACTCCTTCGGGAACTATTGATAAGCTTATGTCGTACGATGAATATATTCACGACGATGTAATAAAGGAGCAGAAAGAGCGGATGTACGCTTCAAAGTGATTGGCATATTTTTTGCATACATCAGTATGATGACAATTTTGTCAGTTAAACTTTGAATTAAAACAGTACTATAATAATGGATAAGAACGAAGAGAAAAAAATAAAAGTTGAAGGAGACGATTCGGAGAAGGAACAAAAGAAGCAAGAGAATTCTGAAGAGAAGAAATCCGATAATAAGGTAGAAGAAGGTGAAAAGGCCATCGATAAGGCCGAGGAAAACAAAGAGTCAACTGCCGAGGAAAAACTTCAGGAGCAAGTTGCTGAGCTCAAGGACCGTTATCTTCGTCAAGTCGCAGAATTCGACAACTACAAGAAGCGTACATTAAAGGAGAAAGCAGACCTGATATTGAATGGTTCTGAGAAAACAATAACGGCAATTCTCCCAATCCTAGATGACTTTGAGCGTGCCATTGCTGATAAGAACGAAGACCCGAAGGCTATACACGAGGGATTTGAGCTTATATACAAGAAGTTCGTTAAGGCACTCGAAAGTCTTGGAGTTAAGAAAATAGATACCGACGGCAAAGACTTTACCACGGACAACATGGAAGCAATAGCAATGGTTCCTGGTGTTGCCGATGAAAAGAAAGGTAAAGTCATCGACTGTGTTCAGGCAGGATATACCCTCAATGACAAGGTTATCCGCCATGCTAAAGTAGCTGTCGGACAGTAATTAGTTCCGTCCCCACATTTATTAGGAATGCCTCTGCATAGCAGAGGCTCTTTTATTCATCATCTCATCACGAAAAATGGCAAAGAGAGATTATTACGAAGTGCTCGGCGTCAGTAAGGACGCATCAGAAGCTGAGATAAAGAAAGCATATCGAAAGCTCGCTATAAAATACCATCCAGACCGTAATCCAGGCGACAAGGAAGCTGAGGAAAAGTTCAAGGAGGCTGCCGAGGCATACGATGTATTGCACGATCCGCAGAAGCGTCAGCAGTATGACCAATTCGGTTTCAATGCTCCTGGTGGCGGATTTGGTGGAAGTCCGTTTGGTGCTGGAGGCTTCTCTATGGACGATATATTCTCTATGTTCGGCGATGTCTTCGGCGGACATTCTGGCTTTGGAGGTTTCGGTGGCGGTGGCTCACGTTCGCAGACGCGTCGTTATCGTGGTTCAGACCTGCGCCTTAAGGTGAAACTGACTCTGCAAGAGGTTGCAACAGGAGTGACAAAGAAGTTCAAGGTGCGCAAAGATGTTGCTTGCCCAGACTGTCACGGTACCGGTGCTGCAAACGGCTCAGGCGTAGAAACGTGTCCTAATTGCCATGGAACAGGTATGGAAATCCGTACTCAGCAGAGCATATTCGGCATGGTACAGACCCAGACAACTTGTCATGTCTGTGGCGGTGAAGGTACTGTGATAAAGAACAAGTGTCCACATTGCGACGGCTCTGGTATTGTGAAAGGTGATGAGGTCGTTGAGATAAATATTCCGGCAGGTGTTGAGGACGGAATGGTCCTTAATGTTCCTGGCAAGGGGAATGCAGGTCGCCACAATGGAATCAACGGTGATATAAAGGTATATATTGAAGTTGAAAGTTCCGACACTTTCGTTCGTGATAAGCAGGACCTTATTTATAATCTCCTTCTCGACTTCCCGACAGCAGCACTTGGAGGACAAGTTGATATACCGACACTCGATGGCAAGTCGATAAGAATAAAGATAGAGCCGGGCACTCAACCAGGCAAGACACTTAGATTGCGTGGTAAAGGTTTGCCGGCTGTTAAGGGTTACGGCTATGGAACTGGTGACCTGATTGTTCAAATAAGTGTTTACATTCCTAAGACTCTGTCACGTGAAGAGAAGAAAGCTATAGAGAGCTTTAAGGATAGTGATAACTTCAAAGGTGACAATGTGACAAAGGAAACAATATTCCAAAAGTTTAAGAATCTCTTCAGTTAAACGACTGATTACATAATGCCGCTACTTTGTTAGCGGCTTTTATTATTTAAGAGCTATCATAATTATGGATTTCGAGCAGACAGTACAATATTTATATAATAGCACACCGGTCTTTGAGCATGTCGGAGGTGCAGCTTACAAGGAAGGACTTTCAAATACACTTGCCCTTGATGAGCATTTTGGTCATCCACATAATCATTTTCTGTCTATACATGTAGCCGGAACCAATGGCAAGGGCTCTTGTTCCCATACTTTGGCTTCAATCCTACAGGCTGACGGATATAAGGTGGGACTTTATACGAGTCCGCATCTTGTAGACTTTCGTGAGCGCATCCGCATTAACGGAGAGATGATTCCGAAGCAGTACGTTGTTGATTTCGTAAAGGACAATAAAGACTTTTTCGAACCTTTACATCCTTCCTTCTTCGAGCTGACAACGGCTCTCGCTTTCAAGTATTTCGCTGACGAGAAGGTTGATATCGCTGTTGTAGAAGTTGGACTTGGAGGTAGACTCGATTGTACCAATATCATTACTCCGCTACTGTCTATTATCACAAATATAAGTTTCGACCATACGCAATTTCTTGGGAACACACTTCAAAAGATAGCGGGTGAGAAAGCAGGAATAATAAAGGACGGTGTGCCGGTCGTGATTGGCGAAGACTTGCCTGAAACTCGTCCTGTTTTCGAGTCCAAGGCTGAGACAACACGTTCGACTATTGTCTTTGCACAGGACCGTCCGCTCTTAATCTCATCTAAGGCTAACGCTGAAGGAGGACGTGATTACAAAACTCGCTTCTTCGGCGATATACACTATGAACTTGGTGGCGACTATCAGGATAAAAATGCGAATACAGTGTTGACGGCATGCATGGAACTTGTCAATACTAATGTCATTCGCGATACAGACAGCATAACTCGTGGTTTTGCCAATGTATGCGAGTCAACCGGATTAATGGGACGCTGGCAAAAGATAAGCGAAAAGCCAACTGTTGTTTGCGATACAGGTCATAATGTTGGCGGATGGCAATACCTTGCTCCGCAGATAGCTCACCTGCAATGTCAGACAAGACGTATCGTCTTCGGGATGGTAGATGACAAAGACGTGGACACAGTGTTGGGATTAATGCCAACTGATGCAGTTTTCTATTGGACGCAACCGTCAAACAAACGTGCCTTACCAGTAGAGCAAGTCGCTGAGATTGCTGCAAGTCACGGACTTAAGGGCAATAGTTACGCTTCTGTATCTGAGGCTTATAAAGCGGCTCTTGCTGACAGTAGCGACGATGATTTTGTCTTTGTTGGTGGCTCGAGCTACGTAGTCGCAGACCTGCTTTCAGCTTTGCAATAAAGCTGTTGCAGGTTTTATCTTAAGAGCATGTCTTTGTTGATTAATTGTTTTTAACATACAGTTTTTGTCTTTTTCCATTTTAAGTTTGGAGGTGTCGTTTATTTTTATTTACTTTGCAACAAAGTAACTGATAATTAAAATCAAACTAAAAACTGCGATTATGGCAAACACTGCAGAAACACAATTCAAGTGTGGTCTGAGAAGGGAAGATTTCCAGACCACTATCAACGGAAAGAATACAGACTTGTTCGTTCTCCGCAACGCTGCTGGCAACGAAGTGGCATTCACCAACTATGGAGGTGCCATCGTAGCCATCATGGTTCCTGATAAGAATGGGAACTATGCCAACGTCATACAAGGTCACGACAATATCCAGGATGTTATAAACTCAAAGGAACCTTATCTGTCACGGTTAATCGGCCGCTATGGAAACCGTATTGCTAAGGGAAAGTTCCAGCTCCACGGCAAGCAATATCAGCTTGCTGCCAACGACGGTCCTAACCATCTGCATGGCGGAAAGGCCGGTTTCAACGTTAAGGTTTGGGATGCTACACAGGTTAACGACCACGCTGTCGTGCTTAAGCATACAAGTCCTTATGGTGATGAAGGCTATTCAGGCGAAGTAGAAGTATGGGTAGGTTATTCATGGACCGACGATAACGAGCTTATCATAAAGTATCGTGCTACATCTAATAAGAAGACCATAATCAACCTTACTCATCATGGCTTCTTCTCACTTGCAGGCGATGCAGACCCAACGCCGGATGTCCTGAATGTTGAATGCCAGCTTAATGCAGACTTCTTCTTGCCAATCGACAATACAAGTATACCAACCGGAGAAATACTAAAGGTTGAGGGAACACCATTCGATTTCCGCACTCCTCACACAATTGGTGAGCGCATAGAAGATGATAACGAACAGCTAAAGAATGGCTCAGGCTATGACCACTGCTATGTTCTCAATAAGCACGAGGAAGGCGAACTGACCTTTGCAGCAAAACTTCATGAGCCGGTAAGCGGCCGTACGATGGAGGTTTATACCACCGAGCCGGGCCTGCAACTTTATACTGGCAATTTCGAGTTCGGACTTAAGGGCTACAAGGGAACAACATATCCAAAGCGCAGCGCTATCTGCCTTGAGGCACAACACTTCCCCGACACGCCAAACCACCCGTATTTCCCGTCTGTAGAACTTAACCCAGGACAGGTTTACGAGCAGCGTACAATTTACAAGTTCGGAGTAGAATAAGAGAGATTTTAATTCTTTATCCACAATTGAGCTAAGTTGCATTAGCCCGATTGTGGATATTTTTACAACACGGTATCAACTATTTATTTTCGTAATATGGGAAACGCAACAAAACAAAATGGTAGCATCATTGCCATAATAACAATGATGTTCCTCTATGCAATGATTTCTTTTGTCACCAATTTGGCTGCTCCTATTGGTGTTATTTGGAAGAATACATTTACCGGTGATAGCGCCAACACGGTGGGAATGCTTGGTAACGCCATGAACTTCCTTGCTTATCTGTTCATGGGAATACCTGCCGGAAAGATGCTTACAAAGATTGGATACAAGAAAACGGCTCTCTTCGGAATTGGCGTCGGCTTTGTAGGTGTACTCGTACAATTCCTTTCTGGTACTTTCGGCGCTGATGCCAAGGTAACAGGCTTTATCGTATACCTGCTTGGAGCATTCATCGCAGGTTTCTCTGTTTGCACATTGAATACAGTTGTCAACCCGATGCTTAACCTTCTTGGCGGTGGCGGTAACCGCGGTAACCAGCTGAACCTTATCGGTGGAACACTTAACTCGTTGGCAGGAACCCTTACCCCGTTGCTCGTTGGTGCCCTTATCGGCGACGCTACACGTCCGGGACTCGCTATTAGTGATGTCAATCTTGTGCTTTATATAGCAATGGGCGTATTTGCAGCAGCATTCGTTATCCTCAGCCTCATTCCTATTAAAGACCCGGAGATGGGTAAGACTGATGAGAACACAGTATTTGAGCATTCTCCTTGGTCATTCCGTCACTTCAAACTTGGTGTCGTAGCCATCTTCGTTTATGTAGGTGTTGAGGTCGGCATACCTGGAACATTGAATTTCTATCTTTCTGATACGTCGGCAGCCGGTGGTGGTCTCAATGCTGCAACAGCAGCTGCTATTGGTGGTTCTGTAGCCGCAACATACTGGCTTCTGATGCTTGTTGGTCGTTTCCTTGCAGGTTTCATTGCTGATAAAGTAAGTAGTAAGCAACTTATGACAGGTACTACGTTTATTGGAATGATACTTATCCTTCTTGCCATGGTACTTGGCAAATCATCATTTGTCAACATGCCGGTATTTACGGGCTCAGCTTTCGAAATGGTCAATGTTCCTATTGCAGCCTTGCTCCTTGTCCTTTGTGGTCTTTGCACATCAATCATGTGGGCAAGTATCTTCAACCTTTCAACAGAAGGACTTGGTAAGTACAGTGCTCAGGCATCAGGTATTTTCATGATGATGGTTGTTGGCGGTGGTCTGTGGCCATTGGTTCAGAATTTCATCGCTGACCATACAGGCTACATGACTTCATACATTGTACCTTTGCTTGCTATGGCTTTCATGTGCTGGTACGCTGTATTTGGCAGCAAGAATGTCAACAAAGACATCCCGGTATAAGTTCGGAGGATGTGATGATTGGATGAAATGACGATTTGATTGTCACGAAAGTAATGAGAAATAATTGATATAAGAACAACTAAATTTAAGACAATGGACATAGAAAGAGTAAGATCGCGCTTTATAAAGCATTTCGACGGCAAGACGGGCAACATATATTGGTCGCCGGGTCGTATAAACCTTATTGGTGAACACACCGACTATAATGGTGGATATGTTTTCCCAGGCGCTGTAGATACAGGCATAATGGCAGAAGTACGACCAAATGGTTTGAACACGGTCATCCTTTATTCAATTGATTATAAGGACAAAGTTGAGTTCAAGGTCGATGATCCTAACATACCGCGTACAAGCTGGGCTAAGTATATCTATGGTATAGTTCAGGAGATGCGTGCACTTGGAGTTGATGTCAAAGGCTTCAACGCTGCATTCTCTGGCGATGTTCCTAACGGTGCCGGTATGAGTTCATCTGCGGCTTTGGAGAGCTGTTTTGCTTTCGCAATCAACGACCTGTTTGCCAACGGACGCATCTCTAAGTGGGATATGGTTCTTGCCGGACAAGCAACCGAGCACAAGTATGTTGGTGTGAACTGCGGTATCATGGACCAGTTCGCTAGTATCTTCGGACAGAAAGGCAAACTGATGCGCCTTGATTGCCGTAGCCGTGAGTTCGAGTATTTCCCATTCAATCCACAGGGATATAAGCTCGTACTTGTCAACTCTAAGGTTAAGCACGAACTCGTAGGTAGTCCTTACAACGACCGCCGTCAGAGTTGTGAGAATGTTGTAGCAGCACTTGGCAAGCATTTCCCCGACAAGAAGTTCGAGACTCTTCGTGATGCAACGTGGACAGAACTTGAAGCTGTAAAGCCGGAGATTAGCGCAGAGGATTACACTCGTGCCCATTTCGTACTCGGAGAGAAAGATAGAGTCTTGGCTGTGAGCGACGCTCTTCAGAAGGGCGACTACGAAACAGTCGGCAAGAAGATGTATGAGACTCACGAAGGCTTGTCGAAGGAATATGAGGTAAGTTGTGATGAGCTCGACTTCCTTGTTAATGTTGCAAAGGAAGATGGCGTCAGCGGAAGCCGTATTATGGGCGGAGGCTTTGGCGGTTGCACTATCAACCTTGTCAAGGACGAAGTCTACGATAAGTTCATTGCTGATGCTACAGCTAAGTTCAAAGCTCAGTATGGTCATGAGCCGGGCATCATTCCTGTTGTTATCAGCGACGGCTCACACAAGGTTTGTTAAGCCTTAATACAATATTAATATCTAAAAGCGGTCATATTTCTTTATCGGAAGTATGGCCGCTTTTTCTTGTATAGCTATTAGGGAATATGGTTATCCGCCGTTAAGGTGTCATCGGCGAAGCCGACATCTTTAAAATCTTTAAACTGCGTGTGAGGCATTTGTTTTTGGATTATAGTGCTTTATCTTTTTTATGAATAACCGCAATCGCCCGAACATGAATGCCACCCACTGCAGGGACCGCCCTTGTAACTGCCCGATCGGTCAGAAAGACCGACAATTAAAGCTATGCATTCGCCTTTGAAAGGCGACCGGGCGCCCACAAGGGACGCCCCTGCGGTGGGTGTTTTTGATGCTGTTTGGATGACAGCGGATAATAAATATATTTTCGTTTCTGCACGAAAACACGAATAATACGATTTTATTCATATACGATACATCGTGCCATTCGTGTCTTTCGTGCGTAAAATCGAATCCGCAAACAGAGCACATCCACCGCAGGGGCGCCCCTTGTGGGTGCCCGATCGGGCTGTAAGACCGACAATAATATAAAGTTATTCGCCTTTGAAAGGCGACCGGGCGCCCACGAGGGACGCCCCTGCGGTGGGTGTTTTTGAGGCTGTTTGGATGACAGCGGATAATCAATATATTTTCGTTTCTGCACGAAAACACGAATAAAACGATTTTATTCATATACGATACATCGTGCCATTCGTGTCTTTCGTGCGTAAAATCGAATGCGCAAACAGAGCACATCCACCGCAGGGGCGCCCCTTGTGGGTGCCCGATCGGGCTGTAAGACCGACAATAATATAAAGTTATTCGCCTTTGAAAGGCGACCGGGCGCCCACGAGGGACGCCCCTGCGGTGGGTGTTTTTGAGGCTGTTTGGATGACAGCGGATAATCAATATATTTTCGTTTCTGCACGAATACACGAATAATACGATTTTATTCATATACGATACATCGTGCCATTGGTGTCTTTCGTGCGTAAAATCGAATGCGCAAACAGAGCACATCCACCGCAGGGGCGCCCCTTGTGGGTGCCCGATCGGGCTGAAAGACCGACAATAATATAAAGTTATTCGCCTTTGAAAGGCGACCGGGCGCCCACAAGGGACGCCCCTGCAGTGGGTGGCATAGAAGGTTAGGCTGATAAGACTCTGCTGTTCGCAATGTCAGAATTTTTCCTCTTTGCTTTCCATTGATTTTGTCTCCGTAACTCTTTGATATTCAATTCCGCCGCAAAAGGGCAACTTCACTCTCCCAAGACCTTAGCTTTGAGGCGATAAAAGGTCAACTATTGCAACATGAAAGGTAAGCTTTCGCGAGCCCATTTGATAACTTTCGTTTTGCTGTAAAGTTTTCTTACGCATTCTAACTTTCAGCCTTTCATCGTGTCGGAAGCATATACATTAAAATGAATATCCAACCACTTGCTAGAAATAAAAAGATTTTCTCTTGCATTATCTCTGTTTTTTATCTAACTTTGCGATGGAATTAGCATCTACTAAGCTGACTAACATAAATAACGATTATGATTATGCATGAAATTCAATCAGCGTGCTAGTCTTGCCATCAAGTAACAGTTCAACATAAAAAGTTCCATCGGCAGTCATACATGTCTGAGGAACAAGCGACTGTCCGAGCCTTGCGGGTATCTTGAATTCAACCCTTACATTATTATATATGTAGCCTTCCGGGATATACTCGTTGGCAATGCGGATATAGTTGGCATTGTTCATGTGACCGTTATAGTCGATGTCGTTACGGGTAACAGCAACCGACTCATGCTCTTCGAACACTGCATCCTTTGGCACAATAATCCTCCGCTCACCATAAGTCATGTCCTTCTTAGGCTCAATGCTTAGCGATGAGAGGACATCTTGTGGGATACGCTGAAGCCGACCGGTCGTTCTGTCGACGAATGCACCCATCGACCAGGTCTTGTAGCAGACGTTTCCTTCCGCATCATAAATAAAAGTGTTGCGGAAACCGAACATCGGCTTGACATCAAAGACGGTGGTTACGGTCTTCAATCGTTCCTTATACTTCGGTACACGAACTATCTCAACTTGACGCGAAGCCAGCAGCTGAGTCATTCCAGATTTCTCAAAGAATGCCTTTACCGTTGGTTCCGAGTCAATCCACATCTCCGAGCAGTCCTGCATCATCTGAAAAGCCGAGAATAGTTTCAGGTTCTCGTCCTTGTCGCAGGTGCTCGTCGTTACTATATTGTCAATGCTGTACATTTCTAATAGTTTCCTTCGTCAACAATCGGATAAAGCTCGATGAACTCACCATTATGGCGTTTGCCATCATCAACGATTTGCTCTATCTTGTCACCGATAACATCCGGCTGGTGAGAACCCGGTCCGCTGTAATGGTTGTTGAGGTCGGTTGATGTCGCTCCGGGATGAATATCGAATATCTCCAGTGGCTTCTTGTAGTGGTCAAACTCCCATGCCATGATGCTGGTCATAGTGTTCTGTGCAGCCTTACTTGCCACGTAAGCCATTGGATGCCAGTAGGGGCTTACCTCCGTAGGAACTGTGATGTTCACGATGCGGCCGTTGTTCTTCTCAAGCAATGGGATAAGCAGCTTGGTAAGATAAAAAGTTCCAATGTAGTTCACTTGCATTGAGTTTGCAACATCCTCAATAGTCTGTTCGTAACTTTGTACTGACATGTCTCCAGGGCAGACGGCATTGTTGATGAGCAACGTAAGGTCAGGATACTTTTCACCAATTTCCTTTGCAGATGTCTCAATCTCCTTATTGTCAGAGAGATTGACATACTGCCACCCAATGACATTTGCACCATCAGCCTTCAATGACTCTATAGCCTTCAGTGCGCGCTCCTCGTTACGTGCGCCAACAATCACTTGCCATCCAGCTTTACCCAGATGACGTGCAGTCTCATACCCTATGCCCTTATTGGCACCTGTTATCAATACTTTCTTCATTGCTATTATGTTATTTGTGTTGTATAATAATATTCATATCTCTTGCAAATGTAATAACCTTATTTCAAACAAGCAAATATTTGAGAGGATTTATTTGAGATAAATAGAGTAGGGCAGAAAGTAGAAAAGCTCCATTCTTCACTTCTCCTTTCCTGTTAAAATACATAAAAATGATTAGAAATATGATATTTATCAAGAAAATTTCGTACTTTTGCCAATTAGTAGCGAAAACCGAATTTTTTAAAGCAAACTCATTATTTAAATATAAAACAAAGCAAAATGAAAAAATCATTACGTCTCGCGCTTCTGACTGTTGTCTTTAGCGCATTCTCGTGGGGAGGGGTAAACGCCCAAACCAAAACTTACACTTTGTCAAATGCAAATGACGATGCAGACAAAGCTACAGAGTTCACAGTTGACAATTTAGTATTTAAGATTGCCCCTGCTACAGCAGGTAAAGGTAATGGAGCTACTACAAAGCTCTCTGCGAATAAGCCTTATACTCTTACATTACCTGACAACCTCGTTGCTACAAGCATTTCTTTCTCTGGATACTCAAATGACAAATCGACTGCGAGTACTATTGCTTCTGTAACTGGAGGAGAAGAAGGAGCTGTAGCTCAGGATTTGTCTTCAGTTTCTTTCCCGAATAAGAATACTGCAGGTAATGATCCAACTAAATATGCGACTGCGACTGCGACTCTAAATCAAACTGGTGGTAACGTCAAATTTACCACGGGCGCTAAACAGGTTTGTGTTACTATTACCGTTACTGGTACATTAAAGGCTGCATCAAAGCCAACTTTGACAATTAATCCAGAGGCAATTACCCTTAATGTCATTCCTTCACAGCAGACAGATGCTGCAAGTCTGACTGTTACAGGTGAAAAGCTTGCAGCCAACGCCGTTGTCAATCTTACAACGGATGTTGCTGGTTTAACTTTAGAGCCTGCCTCTGTCACTGCTGATGCAAATGGTGCATTCACACAGACGGTAAAGGCTACATATGCTCCAACAGCTGATGCAGCCGCTTCAACTGGTACTATTATTGTAAGCGACGGAACAAACTATGACGCAACTACCGTTAACTACTTTGCTAAGTTAACAGCTTCTACTCAAAAGGTCGTTAGCGAAGCTACTACATGGGACTTCTCTAAGACCGGTCTTACCACAACATACGCTAAAGTTGCTGAGCCAACTCTTTATTCAGATCTCGGCGCAACCGTTTCTGATGACTTCGCTGCTGACGCTATTACTTATACAGGAACATATGTACTTGAGAGCAATACTGATGCACGTGTAAACTCCTCAAATGTTCTTGCATTCAAGACTTCTGTTCCAGGAACTCTGAATGTTGTTTTCTCAAATAGTGGCAACAACAGTGCTCGCTATCTCGCAGTAAATGGAGAGAACACTGAGTATTCTTCTACAACGGGAACTGCTGGTGACGCAGTTGGTCCTATCTCTGTTGCAGCTGGTGATGTAACTATCTCTGGTAGTAACTGGATTAAAATTTACAAGATTGTCTTCACTCCTGCACAGGCTGAGACTGCAACCATCAGCGCTGCCGGTTACGCAACATATGTAACCAAGGGTAATGTTGATTTCTCTGGTGAGACCACACTGAAGGCTTATGCTGCAAAGTATGATGCAACAGCTCAGAAGATTACCCTTACAGCTGTTACCGCTGCTCCTGCAAACACTCCGCTCGTACTCAAGGGCGATGCTGGCGACTACAAGCTGACTGCTGCTACAAAGGCTCCGGCTGATGTTTCGAACAATGACCTGAAAGCTGCTAAAGCTGCTGTCACTGCTGACGGTTCACAATGGATTCTTGCTCAGCTCAACGGCGGTGTAGGCTTCGCTAAGTGCACTCCTAACACTACTATCGCAGCCGGCAAGGCTTACCTCGTTATCCCTGCAACAACAACTGCTAAGTCGTTCATCGGCTTCGGCGAAGACACTACCAATGGCATTGCTTCTGTGATTAGTGAAGAGGCAAGCATGAAGAACGCTCGTGTCTACAACCTCGCAGGTCAGCAGGTCAACAAGGCATACAAAGGCGTCGTTATCGTTAACGGTAAGAAGTATATTCAGAAGTAATACAGCACTAAGCCGTAACCCCACCAAGCCTCCCCCACGGGGGAGGATGTTAGGTTACCGAATGCCTGCTTGTACCAACAACCCGCATTCACAGGACATTTTAAACATCCCTCCCTTGGGGAGGGCTTGGGTAGGCTCTTCCTTTTGAGGGAGGGCTTGGATAGGCCAAAATAATAAGTTTAACATTTAATCAAACGCCCATATCCACAAGACTAACTCCTTCTCCCCTCCGTTCGGAGGGTCGGGAGAGGTTTTAGATTGGGTTTTATATTATGGAAAAGAAGTATATTGCACCAAGCATTAAGGTGCGCCAGATTATCGAGAGTGAGAACATTCTTGCAGCAAGTACTCTTCATGACAATGGAGATGGAACAGAAACACAGGGCGGCGTTGACCCTAATGACCCTAACACCCCAACCGTTCCTGGTGGCGGTGCCCTCAGCAAGGACAACGCTTGGAATACATGGGATGAAGATGAATAAGAAAAAAGTTTTTTTATAATTTAGTTTTAGTGGTGAAGGACAGTGATGTTCACAGCCACGTTTCCTACTTCGGTGGGGAATAATGTTTGTAAATGTAAATAAAATCCAAGATTTACGGCACTCCGCAATGATGCGCAGTGCCGTTTTTGTTTCTAGAGAAATGGACCATAAAGCCTATGGAGTAAAGTTTCATTCGCCTTTGAAAGGCGACCGGGCGCCCACGAGGGACGCCCCTGCGTTGGGTGTTTTTGAGGCTGTTTGGATGACAGCGGATAATCAATATATTTTCGTTTCTGCACGAATACACGAATAATACGATTTTATTCATATACGATACATTGTGCCATTCGTGTCTTTCGTGCATAAAATCGAATGCGCAAACAAGACACACCCACCGCAGGGGCGCCCCTTGTGGGTGCCCGATCGGGCTGAAAGACCGACAATAATATAAAGTTATTCGCCTTTGCAAGGCGACCGGGCGCCCACGAGGGACGCCCCTGCGTTGGGTGTTTTTGTGGCTGTTTGGAAGACAGCGGATAATCAATATATTTTCGTTTCTGCACGAATAAACGAATAATACGATTTTATTCATATACGATACATCGTGCCATTCGTGTCTTTCGTGCATAAAATCGAATGCGCAAACAAGACACACCCACTGCAGGGGCGCCCCTTGTGGGTGCCCGATCGCCTTGCAGAGGCGAATGGTTATGTCATCATGTCAAAACATCATTCGGGCTTTCTGCCCGACCGGACAGCCACAAGGGCCGTCCCTGCGGTGAATGTTTTATTTTGGCAAAAAGCTGATTAGAGCTATCATCGTAAAATTCGTGTCTTTCGTGCATAAAATCGAATGCGCAAACAAGACACACCCACCGCAGGGGCGCCCCTTGTGGGTGCCCGATCGGGCTGTAAGACCGACATTTAAAGCAGTGAATTCGCCTTTGTAAGGCGACCGGGCGCCCACGAGGGACGCCCCTGCGGTGGGTGTTATTGCGACAGTCTTTAACTCAAGACCTTCGTCTACTAGGAACAAAGGCTTTATGACATAGACTTCCTTTTCAACACGCCTCCAGTCGCACATACGTTCAAACTCGGTAGTGGCAAGGTCAAGCAATATGCCATCGTCTTCATTGACTTTCTTTATCAGAACATCTGTCATTCGGTCTCTCCACCAAGTTTGAAGTGGGGTGTCTTCTGTATAATTCAGTCTTACAGCAGCACTATACATTACTGATGGCGAGGCTAAGTTCTGTTCATTTACAGCGCCGGAGAGGGACGTTAAATTCTAACACCACAACATATGAAACGGGCAGCGATACCTATAAGAGGTATCGCTGCCCATTCTACTTTTCATATTATTGTTCACTTTATTGCTCGACAATGTCACCCTCTATATAAAGGCGAGTCATCTCGGTCTTGCCGTTTGTACGAACGGTAATACATTTCTTAATATGTCCAGGGCGAGCGCCTTTGCCATTATATTTCACACTAATCGTTCCCTTCTGACCTGGAGCTATTGGCTTCTTGTCGTACTTTGGAATTGTGCAGCCACAAGAAGCTGCAACTTGATTGATAACCAAAGGCTTGTCACCAGTATTTGTGAATGTGAACGATGTTGTTCTGACAGGGTTACTTGTGCCGATTGTACCAAAGTCAATAATGACTTTATCGAAACGAATGTCTGCTTGTGCAGAAGCAAAGGTTACCCCACTGAGAAGCATTATTAAAACAAACAAAAATTTCTTCATAATTTTCATTATCCCTTTTTTGACTATTTGATGCAAAATTAAATAGAAAGTTTATAGTTCTTCTTGTTTTTTAGATTTATTATAAGTTCTTTGCATTAGCTAACCTAACTTTGTATGACTTAATAATTTTCATCTTTTAACGTTAGTATGGAATAAAAAACGGGCTGCACTCCTCAAAATGGAATACAACCCGTTAATATAATTCTAATGACTTACTTTATCATTCTTAGTTATCCAATCATCGAAACAGAACGCTTCAGGAATTTATCAAGAGCAGCACCCTTCAGCATTCCGTTCTGAAGAAGTGCAAGGTCTATAAGCTCGTGGACAATCTTGTTGTCCTTTGCATGGTTGGCAATGATGCCTGACTTCTTGTCACGAAGCTCGTTAACCTGCTTCTCCGTATTCTGAAGGTCGTCTTTTTCTTCCTTGGTGATTTCTTCTGCCTTCTTCTTGCTCTGACTCTGATGAAGTGCTGCAAGACGTGCCTGCTGGCCTTTGAGCTCGCTTTCGACTGGCTTCAGCTCTTCTTCGGTAGCCTTAGTCTCCTCGTCGAGTACCTTCTTTACAAGGCGGTGGTCGGCGTTGAGTACGACTGAATAGCTGTCGGGCATCTGTCCGTAGAAGCTCATACCCTGCTGGTACTTGCTTATGTCCTTCATTCGACGCATGTATTCGTTCTCGGTGATTATGATAGGCAGCGTGTCCTCGCCAAGGTTCTGAACTTCGAAGCTGAACTCTTTCTTGTCCAACTTAGGCATCTGACTTCTGAACACCTGTGACAGATTGTCCTTCACATCGGCTGAAAGAGTACTCTTAGGAGCGTCTTCTTTAACTATGAGCCGGTCAACGATGTCGGCATCGACACGAACGAAATGGCTCTTGTCGAACTTCTGCTCCAACAATGAGATGGCAGGAACATCAAGCTGACCGTCGAGCATCAGAACGCTGTAGCCCTTTGCCTTAGCAGCCTCGATATAGGAATATTGATTTTCCTTGTCGGTAGCATAAAGATAGACGAGCTGTCCGTTCTTGTCGGTCTGATTGTCCTTGATGAGGTTCTTGTATTCCTCAAAGCTGAAGTACTTGCCGTCGGTATCCTCCATCAGGGCAAAGTCCTTGGCTCTATCATAGAAGGTCTCCGGCTCTGACAGCATTCCATAGTTGATGAACAGTTTCAGGTCATCCCACTTCTTCTCGAAGTCCTTGCGGTCGGTCTTGAAGATGCTTTGCAGTCTATCTGCAACTTTCTTCTCAATGTAAATGGAAATCTTCTTGACGTTGGAATCTGCTTGCAAATAGCTACGGCTGACATTCAGTGGAATATCTGGTGAGTCGATGACGCCGTGCAGAAGTGTCAGGAACTCCGGCACAATGCCCTCTACATGGTCAGTTACGAACACCTGATTAGAATAAAGTTGTATCTTATTGCGCTGCAAGTCGATGTTGTTCTTTATCTTTGGGAAGTAGAGAATACCCGTCAGATGGAATGGATAATCGACGTTGAGGTGAATCCAGAACAGCGGGTCGTCGTTCATTGGGAACAACGTATGATAGAACTTCTTGTAGTCTTCGTCCTTCAGCGTGCTCGGAGTCTTGGTCCACAACGGCTCTACATTATTAATAATGTTATCCTCTGCGGTCTCGACCTCCTTGCCATCCTTCCATTCAGTCTTCTTGCCGAAAGCAATTGGCACCGGCATAAACTTGCAGTACTTGTTGAGAAGCTCCTCTATGCGGGCTTTCTTTAGGAATTCCTTGCAATCGTCGGCTATGTACAATATAATATCTGAACCGCGGTCAGCCTTCTCAGCTTCGTCAATGGTAAACTGAGGAGTTCCGTCGCACGACCATTTCACGGCCTTAGAATCTTCCTTGTAACTCTTAGTGACAATCTCAACTTTCTTAGAAACCATGAACGAAGAGTAGAAACCAAGACCGAAGTGACCGATGATGGCATCAGCCTTATCCTTATATTTGTCCAGGAAGTCTGTGACTCCCGAGAATGCTATCTGGTTGATATACTTGTCGATTTCCTCTGCCGTCATACCGATGCCACGGTCGCTGATTGTCAACGTGCCTGCCTTTTCGTCAAGACTGACATGCACTGTCAGGTCTCCAGCATCGCCCTTGAAGTCGCCCTGACGAATTAAGGTCTTCAACTTCTGCGTTGCGTCAACAGCATTGCTGACCATCTCGCGGAGAAAAATCTCGTGGTCAGAATAAAGAAACTTCTTGATGACAGGGAAAATATTCTCTGTCGTAACACCTATATTTCCTTTTTGCATAGTATATATTTTTATTTTTGTTTTTTATTTATTTTGCTTTAATCGTCTGAAAATAATGTTACAAAGAGTGTGCCAAAGCAGCTTTATACTTTGATTTTCTTCATAAATCGAAATAAGTTATAAAAAGTTTGGAAAATATTTGGTAGTGTCCAAAAAACATTATACCTTTGCACTCGCAATTCAGAAATAGGGTTACAAAATGGTTCCGTAGCTCAACTGAATAGAGCACTTGACTACGGATCAAGAGGTTTTGGGTTTGAATCCCAACGGAATCACTTTTAGCGTTAACCCGATAAACCTGTAAAAAAGGTGAAAGGTTATGTT
>Ga0256406_1002346_pt1 | contig 27016 bp, 18 predicted proteins | sample RumenRJG_03DNA_FD_185986 | JGI IMG/M metagenome (GOLD analysis project Ga0256406, IMG submission 185986) | Bovine rumen microbial communities from Lethbridge, Alberta, Canada - RJG_03 | ecosystem: Host-associated > Mammals > Digestive system > Stomach > Rumen | place: Canada: Alberta | collected...
AGCGCCTAGAGCCAGGCGAGCGTTATGAGACGCATCATATCGATGGCAATCGCCAGAACAACGAAGCGTCGAACCTAGAGAACCTGTGCGTGTCCTGCCATAAGAGGAAGCACTATGCGATGGGCAGGGTCAAACGTGGGCAGAAGGGATACCCTACATACCTGTCTAAAATCGTATCAATCGAGTATGTCGGCGAGGACATGACCTATGATGTCGAGATCGACAGCGTCGAGCACAACTTCTTCGCCAACGGTATCTGTTCGCACAACTCGCATAGCCTTGCCTATGCCCTCATCGCATATCGTGGGGCGTTCCTGAAAACGTTCTTCCCAGATTGTTTCCTGTCATCCGTGGCGCAAATCAAACCGCAGATGAAGGGGAAAGACAAGATTCCCGATTACCTGAACGAGGCACGCCAGCTGGGCGTAGAGCTGAGACCGCCGCACGTGAACTGGTCCGATATCGGCTTCAGCGTGCCAGAACCGCATGTGATTGCATACGGACTCGAACGCATCAAGGGCGTCGGCGCAGCAGCACAGACAATAGTAGACGAGCGACATGCACACGGCGAGTTCACTGACATCACCGATTTCTGCTGCCGTGTCCCGAAGTCGGTCACGAAGACGGCACTGAAGGCGCTCGTGTCCGCTGGGGCGTTGGATAACCTCGGGTGGACACGTCGTGCTTTGGAAGTATCCGTCGGCGATCTCGCAGAGTTCCGCAAGAAGTGGTTCAAGGAGAGAGAGAAGAACGTGGGGCAGCTATCGCTCGGGCTTGACATTGGCACTAGTGTCTCCGCCACAGGCGATGGCAGCGATGATGCGGGACGCACGGTGAGCGACGTGGACGCGTTCTATGCTGACGGTCGCCATCACAACGACCACGGTACGATTCTGATGCCACCGACCACCGAGGAGTTCCCGCCATACCAGATGATGGAGCGCGAGCACGAGGCGTTCGGCATGTACTTCTCCGTGACGCCGGAGGACTGGTCGCAGCTCGCCCGACTCGAGGCAGACGAGTGGCTCGAGGGCAAGAGGAAGGAGAGCGCCCGCCAGAACCGCGAGGGTGTAGAGATAGGCGGCAAGCGGTATCGGATAATCAACGTGTCCGACGTGCCGTCACTGCCCGATTCGATGCGCGTCGTGTTCACGGCGATGGTCGAGGACGTGACGCCGAAGTTCGGAGACACCAGGGGATATCGCCTGTTCAAGAGCGGAAAGGGAGCTACGGTGTTCCTTATCGACTGGGGAGTCGGCGCGGAAGGCAGGTTCGGGTTCTCCCCGTCGGAGAGCAGGGCGCGACTGACGTGCTTCGAGCGCGTGTGGAACGGCATGCCGAAGCCCTCGCCGAACGCGGTCGTCCTCGTGTGGGGACGTGTGAACGTGTCTGACAAGTTCCCTACGTCTGTCATAGCGGATGGCGTACGCACGCTCCAGTACGATGCCGTGCGCTTCCAGGGCAGGAAGGAACGGGCAGACGAGCTCATGGGCAGGCTCCGCGACATCGCAGCGCGTGCGAGCGACCCGTCGTCTGTCGCGTATCTCATCCCAAGGGTGTCACTGCCAGACAGGAATGCGTATGACCGCTTCGTTGCCGACCACGTCATGCACGCGAAGTATGATGACCTATACGGCATGGCGATCGTGACGTATGACGGATGTGCCGATGACGACTCCGACCGCGTCATGCGCCTTGCGCAGACGGTCGGCATGGTGAGGTACGCACGGGACAAGTACGGTGCGACCGTGACTAAGGTGAGGCTTCCGATGGCGGAGAGCGAGCTGGCAAGGCGGTTCTGATTGGCTTTGCCTGCCGCGTCGCCAGCTCGGCATCTTGCATTTCATGCGTCCATATGCGCGGTTCGTTTTGTCCTTTGCGTCTTTTCGAGCTAGGATTGGTTGGATTGTGTGTCCACGCTTGCTTTCCGTTTGGAGGTCCTTAGATGGTTCGTGGCGTCCAGCCGCATCTCATGTCGCCACGTTGGCATCGTCATGACGAAACCGGCATCATCGTGCGGCTTCGGCGTGTGGCTTGTCATCGCGCGGTCTTCTTACCGTTCGCGATCGCGGTCGTCCTCGCCATGCCTGCGGTGCCAGCTCATGCCACGACGCTCGATGAGCTTGGCGAGCAGCTGCGGCAGGCTCAAGCGGTGGCTGCGAAAAGGCAGGACGCGTACGAGGATGCCGTCGCGCGGCTTGGCGACACGGTGTCCACCACGTACAAGGGGAGTTCGGTGTCCGTCGCCGACGTGCTGTCGTCGCCACAGAGCGTGCAGCAGCTTCTCGCCGCGATAAAGTACGGGAACGCGCTGACGCAGGAGGCGTCCGACAGGGTCGCCGACGCACAGAGGGCTAAGTCCGAGGCGGAAAACGCCACGAGCGAGGCACAACGGCTGTACGACAGGAAGAAGCGTCAGGCGGATAGCCTGAGGAACGCCGACGGCATCCATTTTGCGCAGGGCTCCGCCCCATGGGGGCAGATGGGATACTGGAACGGCACGGTGGCTACGCACGGGTGCGGGTTGGTGTCCTATACCGTGGCGATTGACATCCTCACGGGGAGGGGCGAGACGCCTGACCAAGTGCTACGTGAGCGTGGTGACTGGGCCGGCACGGAGCAGACGCTTGATGCGACGACCGGCAATGGGCGGCGTTCTCATCGCGATGTCACGAAGACGTTGTACGACGTGACGACGGAGAGCCTGAGCCTCGATGGCGACAGGCTCACCACGCTTGACGCCGCGCTCGAGGGCGAGAGCGTCGTGCAGGTGTGTGCTGCCGGACGTGCGTTCAAGAACAACGCGGGGTTCTGGCGCTACTCGAACGGGCATTACATAATCATATACCGCCGTGCGGATGACGGCGGGTACATGGTCCAAGACTCCACATGGACGGACAAGGGCACCGCCGTGCATTACTCGCGTGACGAGATGCGCGTCATGATGTCACGCGCACATTCGCTCACGGCGTATCGTAACTGACGGACACGGCGCCGTCTGTCGGCATGACGGCTGGAATCTGGGGGAACGACAGCAAAGCATGGGTAAGAGAAGTGGCGATAGACGGATGGAAGACATGTCTGCGTACACCGACGCGATCAGCACGGAGCGTAGGGCGAGCGTCGGAACGTTCATAAGGCACGCGCTGCGCGAGCCGTCGTATGTCATCCCACTCGTCTTCATCGTCCTCATCTTCTCGTTCCTGAGGGCGTACGTTATACCGAGCGGGTCGATGATACCGACCCTCGTCGAGGGCGACCACATCATCGGAATCCAGCAATACTTCCCGAACGGGCACACGTTCCACGCCGGGGACATAGCGACTTTCTACAGCGACCAGCTCGGCGAGGTCCTCGTGAAGAGGGTGGTTGCCGAGGGCGGCGACACGGTTGACATCGTTGGCGACACGCTCTACGTGAACGGAAAGAAGTCAGACTGGCAGGGGAACGGCACCGGGATGGTCCAAGGGGAATGGAAGCTCGATGACGATGAGTACTTCATGATGGGAGACAACAGGGGCAACTCAAAGGACTCCCGCTGGATCGGACCGGTGAATGCGAACAAGATGATTTCCAAGGTCATCTGCACGTTCTTTCCGTTCGACAGGGCGAGGCTGCTCGCAAAATGACGATGTCGGAGACGCGCCGACGCGACGTGTCGACGCGCGTCGCTTGGAGTCGGCATGCCACGGCGTGCCGGTCGTATCGGGCTTGAATGCCCGTTGGGGTGATTTGTGATGGCAGACGATGGAATGAGAGACGTCGGGAACGGAAGGGACGTGACGCCACGTGGCTTCCTGGCTCATGTCGGCGAGGCTCGGGTTGATGTCGCGTACTGGTCCACACCGCTGCCGATGAGGGTGTACATGCGCGTCATGTATGCCGTCTGCGGGGCACTGTGCGTCGCGATGGCTCTCGACGGCATGGGCGTTCCCGGCGTCGCACAGTGGACCATTGGCACACTCGTCTTCGCGTACGCCCTCACGTTCCGTTGGTTTCACCCGAACGGCTTCCAGAACGTGTATGACGACATCGCCGATGGCACGGAGCAGGGGCTGAGGGAGCTGCGCGAAGGCAACTACGACGGCGTGCCGCTGCTTTTCGTGCCAGACGAGGACTATGACAGGGTACGCGAGGAGCGTCGCGGCAGACGCGTGGCGGCGGGCGGTGCCGCAGGTGGTAATGGCATGACAGAACACAAGGACTGATAGGCGATAGGACGCCGCGCCGTTCGTGCTGTCCTGTGGAAGGACGACGAGCGGCTTTGCCATGACGGGCGTGCCGACGTCACGGCGTTCGCGGCATGGAGATTTGTGCGGATGCGGATCAAGGGAATCAGGGGTGACGACTCGGAGACCCCGAACAATCTGATACGAACGTGCGTGAGCGACGCCGAGAAGCGTCGCGTGCTCATGAGGCTTCGCGTCTGCTGGAACAGGTACGACAGACGCCTCGCCATCTATGGCAACGACGGGACGGTGCTGGGCATAGCATTCGCCGACGAGGACGGTACGATACGCGATGTCGCAAGCCCGAGGGACCTCACCATGGCGCTGCCGGCTATGTCAGACGCGATACGCAAGGCGGTTGACGCACAGCAGCGTTCGATGGTCGGGAGCGACGACACGGTCACGCGACGGCTCACGCATAGCGGTAACATCGAGGACGGCGTTATGACGCCGACAGGGAACATTCGTGTCCAGGGGCAGCAGACGGGCGATTTCCCGCCATATGGCGACTATGGCGATATGGACGACTATGATGACGACTATAGCGTCTCAGATGGCGTCTCAGAGCCTTACAGCGGCATCGCCCAGCAGCCGTACCCGGCTGACGTCACGCATCATGCCGGGAACTGGAAGGACGGCGGTGGAAGGCATACGAGGGGCGGACGGAACGTCGCGGCGATCGTCATCGTTCTCGCTCTGATCGCTGCCGCCATCGCGTCATGCGTCATGATCGCGTATCACGTCGGACCGTTCGCGGACGTCGACGTTCCGTTTGCCGACGAGGTCAGGTCGGTGGTCGATTCGCTGCGTGGACGGTATGCGAGCGATGGCGGAGCCAGCGGTAGCTCGTCAGGGCATAGTCAGATTGCAGACGACCAGGAGGCGACAGTCGTCATATCGAATGGCGACACGATCAAGGACGTGATTGCCACACTGCGGGGGGCAGGGCTTCCTGACCAGGCGGACGGCGTGTACAAGGCGATGGAGTCGAACGGGACGCTGTCGAAGATACAGCCGGGAACGTATCACTTCAAGGGCGGGGAGAGTGCCAGCGGGATTGCCAGGCGAATAGCCGACGGGCAGCTTTACCCGGATGGGTACCTCGGCGTGGACAGCGGCACGACTATCAGGGCGATGACGCAGAAGGTGCAATCAGGCAGGTTCGGCTTTAGTGACGCCGACTTCGCCGCAGCGATGGGAAACCCGCAAGCGTACAAGGCTGACTACAGGATGCTCGGGGCAATCCCGGACGGGCTTCCGTCGCTCGAGGGCTTCGTGCCGGCAGACGTATATGACCTGTCGGACTGCAAAACGGCTGACGCGGCGGTAAGGAAGCTGCTCGACGCGGGTGAGAAGCGGTTCGAGTCGTCAGGCATGGATGCGGCGACGTGGTTCAGGACGCTCATAGAGGCATCCATGCTCGACAAGGAGATCATGTACGATAGCGAGCGTCAGACCGTCGCATCAGTGATGGGCAACAGGCTCGCGCAGGACATGCCGCTGCAGATAGACGCGACGGTACTGTATGCCCTGGGGCGTGACACTGGGATACCGTCTCTCGCTGACGTCGAGGTCGACTCACCGTACAACACCTACAAGAACAAAGGACTGCCGATAGGACCAATCTGCTCTGGCATCACGCAGACGTCCATAGAGGCGGTCATGAACCACCCGCAGACACAGTATCTCTACTATTGCCTTGCGCCTGCGAACGACGGACATCACGTGTTCGCCGTGACGTACGAGGAGCACCAGAAGAACCAGGCGGCATACGAGGCCGCGACGGGGAGCGGCGGTGACGCACCCGAGACGCCACAGGGACAGTGACGGGAATCCGGCACGTCAGTCGTGTCTGTTCCATGTAACTTCAGGGATGTCCCTTGCGCTTCGCATCGAAGTCTGCCATCATGTCCGTTTGCGTGCAGACGGCAGACTGATATGGCATAGGCAAGGGAGAGGAAATCGTGCGAGGAAGGCTAATGGGGCAGGCTGCTCAGGATAGCGATGGTATCGTCAAGCGCTTCATCGTCGTGGACGGCGACCACTTCCATGGCGCCATGTCAATGGCGAGCGATGCAGAGACGATTCGGATTGCTCGCACGCTGCTCGGTGCGTACAGGCTGCCGCAGGTGGAAATTGACGACAGAGATGACGCCCGTCATGTCATCGCAATACTAATTGCGATGGGCAATTGCGGCAAGAGCATGAGGAAGAGGCTGTTGGCTCACGTCGTCGTCTGTCTTTCCATGTCCGGCTTTATTGCGTATCGGGCGATTGCCAGTGCGATGCTACTCGGCAGCCTGGTCCTTCCGATTATGGCGATGGTCGCGTTCGCAATCACGGGCACGCGCGTGCTCATGTCACCGTTCAACGACATGATGGGCAGGTTTGATGAGTCGATTGCCTGCCTGAGCGACAGCGGGTCGTACCACGTCGGGCATGACAGCGGAGTTCTCGCGGAGGTCTCCTATGTCGTGCATCCAGCGAAGGACGACGACGGCGGAGACGCGGCGGGAGACGGGAACGCCGACGAGGAGGACGACGGAAATGGGGACGGTGCGATGCGCTCATAGTCGTGTCTGGCATGTCGCTCACTAATACCCGCAGGCAAGCCTGTTGGGCTTCCACGGTCAACGTTTATGATGGGCGAGTGGCGGTTTTGTGCGTGTCTAAGTGACGATCGCCACTCTCCCATTTTCGTGCCAAGGCACGCATGCGTGTGCCGCTACCGTGAATTCGACAAAAAAAAGACGCCGCCATTCCGACAAGCCCAGAGCGGCGGACCGTGATGCCATCAAGCGTGCTATCGTATCGTTCGTCCACCGTTCTCGCTTCATCAAGGAAAGGCCGGTCTTCGATTCCTGGAATCTACGCTCACGACTTCGGAAGTCCGCGAATCGTGCCCTCGGGCGTCGGTAACGCTGCTTCACATGGCAAATGGAAGGCGGCATCATCGACTGATGGAAGGCGGCTGACGCGATGCGCTGCCGCACTCCCCATCGTCTTCATGGAAGTCTCAGGCAGGCGAGACGGGCATTCCATACCTATTGTCATGTCTGACGTTCCGTGACGCCAAGTTCGCAGATGCAACTGACTTGACAATGCCAGCAGAAGCCCGGTGACGGCGTCTGCGTGGCGTGCGTCTTGGATGGGTGCGTCTTGGATGGAGTCGTCGCCCAAGCGATTGGATCGACTTCTTGACGTGTTCCTATCTGAGCATCTGTCCCATCCTGTACTGCGCGTCGTATCCTCTCAGCAATGCCACGTTCCCGTCGTCGTCTGCGTAATGCAGCGTCCTTATGATTCCCATGAGGATGGTGATTGCCGCAGTGGCGAGCACGGACAGTACGAACGTTGCGAGGAACATCGCTATGATTTCTATACCGACGAACGATTCGAGACCGTGTCCTATCATCTTGACCGTTGTCGACGCGCTTCTACCCATCGCGTGTGCCAGCGGTAGGAACGTCCAGTCCATCACGGTGGAAGACGCCTCGTATAGCCACTTGCCGTTCTTCGCGCCGGTGCAGAAGGACACGACGACGAACGCCATCATGAACAGCACGCACGCGACGAACACGACGGTCCTCGCCTTGAAGCCTATGCCGTGCCATTGGACGTGGCGTGTCCTCTTCTGCGGCATCAGCCGCCTTTTCCCCATCCATTCGGCAAGACTAGCGTGCCGATGTTCGTCGCCGGGTGGCATGGTCTCCATGTCCCTTGCTCTCACGTCGCCCTGTCGCCTGCCGTCAGCTCTCGCCATGTCGTCTGATGCCCCCGTGCCATGTCTTCCCGAATCGTGCCATAACGATATGCCTGCGTCCCCGTGACAGGAAATACGGGCATCTGGAGTCCCCGATGCCCGCATCGTGGTCGATTCCGTCCTACGCCGCGTCGTGCATTCTCCCTAGCGGTGCGTGTTCTTGCGCCAGTGCCCGCGAACCGTCGCGCCGTCAGATCGTACGTACGTGTCGACCCAGACCATGTCCTTACCCGTGCCGGCATGGCGACGCTTGTGCTCCCTTGCCTTTGCCACGTTGATGTGGAAAGAACCGCCGTCCGGTGATGCGGTCACCGCTTCGCTGCCATACGCCTTGCGTGCCTTGTCGATGTCAAGCAGCTCAGAAGCCTCCTCTCGCTCGTCATCTGGGATGTCACCGTCGAACTCGTCCACCACATCAACTGACATGACTGGTTCACCCTCCTCATGCGTGGCCGCGTTGCCACAATTCGCGATTTTGTTTGCCCATGGCACTCGAAAGTGCGCTAGTATACGATGAAGTTGCGCATCATGCCTTGTGAGTCTCAGAGTTGCCAAAGACGATGACTGGCATGGTAATGGCATCGAGCCCGCAGGTGCCGACGCAAGGCATGGGAGAGGTCGAGTCTGGCTGGAAGACACGCCAGACTCCCATGATGGAACGGCACGTTGCAACCAATTCGCGGGAGAGAGAAATGTCAATGCAGACACAGCCGGGGATCAACGTCACCGTCGAGGTGAAAGACGGCAATCCGACCATCGCGTTCAACTCGCATGGGAGGAGCTACTCCACTGACAAGATGGTGACGGGTAAGCTGATGCAGGCGTGCATCAACGCGAAGGGCTTCCCAAAGGCTGACAAGATCACCAGCGCCAGATAGCGTCCAGATGGCGCACATCTGAAGCAGGCAAGGACATCGGGCCAAGGAGAGACATGGGTAGGAAAACGAAGGTATCACTCGGAATCGCAATCTCGTCACTTGCTGCGGCAGGTGACATCATGACACCACAAGTGGCGGTGGCCGAGGAGGCGACTGGTGCGACGGCACAGCCGCAGGCGGCGTGCCAGAACGTGACGGTCGCCGAGAAGGACCTCGGTCAGCAGACGGCAGAGGCAAAGCAGGAGTACGCGCAGGCACAGGCGACGGCAGACGCCGACGTCACGAACGTCACGACGGCACGGGAACAGAAGGACGCGGCAGACGCGGCGAAGGACGCGGCGAAGGCGGGCGTCGACGATGCCAATAAGGCGGTGAATGACGCCGGCAACGCCGCCCAGCAGGCAGTCGATGACGCAAAGAAGAGCGCGAGCGACGCCGCAGAATCGGATGCCGCAGCGTCTAGGGACGCAGAGAAGATGGCGTCGGAAGCACAGGGCGAGAAGGATGCGGCAGACGCGGATGTGACGGACGCGCAGGCGAACGCCGACAAGGCACAGCAGGCATACGCCGAAGCCGACAAGAACGCCGGTGACGTCACGAAGGAAGACGTAAAGAAGGCGGACGGCGCGGCAGAGACGGCAAGGGATGCGGCAGACGCCGACGGCAAGGCTCTGGACGCGGCGGAGCGTGAGGTGGACGACGCCTCCGACGCGGTGAGCGCCGCGAAGTCTGACGAGACAAGCGCGCAGGGCAAGCTCGACGAGGCATCCAAGGGACTCGACGCGGCAAGCGCGGATCGCGACAAGGCACAAGACGCACTTGACTCCGCACAGAAGGCGCTTGACGCGGCCAAGAAAGCAGCGGAATCGTCACAGCCGTCGTCGGTTACGGACGCAATGAACGCCATCGCCAAGGCGAACGACGCGCTCGCCGCAGCGAAGTCGGCGCAACATGCGGCAGACGCGGATGCGTCCAAGGCAAGCGAAGCGCTCGTGCAGGCACAGTCGGCGTACGACACAGCAAAGAAGGAGCTTGACGACGCCATCACACGGCAGAGTGCGGCGAGCAAGACGCTCGAGGACGCGCGGGGCAAGCTTGCGAGCCTTCAGGGCACGGCGTTCGCGGACGCAGACGCCGGCAAGGAGGCTCAGTCGAAGATTGACGCCGCGAAGGACGCACTCGCCGCTGCGACGAAGCAGCTCGAGGATGACAAGGCGGCGCTTGCCACAGCGAAGGACAACCTCGAGTCCGCGAAGAAGGCGCTCGCTGATGCTCCCGCAGAGGACGCGGACGTGTTCGTCGACGCGAATCGTACGATTGCCAACAGCTCGCTCGGGTTCTTCGAGTGGCTCGCGAAGCTCGACGCGAATAACGAGGGCGCGATTAAGGTCCTGACCGATTCCCAGTGGACGGGGACGGACACGACATCCGAGGAGCATGAGACGTTCCTGTCTGACACCCATATCGGCAACGCTGACGACGCGACGAGCCTTGAGAACCTCCGCAAGTCGATCCTCTACATCATCGCCGGCAACAAGTACCGCGCGAACGACGACATATTCACCGACGAGATAAACCATGCCCCGCTCAAGGTGAGCACGTTGCTCATGGCACAGGCCGAGGTGAACGCGAACTGGATGTGGCGGCACTTCATCAGCGGCACGCCGCACGCGGAGCAGAACGGCGAGCCGTGGAACAACGGCGAGAATGCTGCTGGTGGCTGGAAGTTCACCAACTATGAGTACGACCCGTCAGATGGTGATGACGACGGCACGGACAACGGGAGCGCCGACTGGGACAGCCCGTATGACGCTTGGTACCTCGAGGAGAGGTTCAACTACATCCACGAATTCATCAAGCAGGACTACCAGGACGAGAAGTACAAGTCGCATAACGATTGGCAGGTCGGGCACTACCTGAACCTCATGAGCGCACGCTATGGTTGGACCACGACGGGATTCGGTCTATGCACCGCCCCGGGAACGCGCAAGCACAACGAGGGCGTCGAGCAGAACAACGCCGTGCAGACGTTCAGCGGCATGAAGGGGCTTACCATCAACGGGACGCTACTCCCGACCACCATATACGATGCCGACGAGTTCCTTGCCATGTTCGACAGGTACTACGCCGCCGTGCAGCACGTACTCGCACAGGACGCTGTGAACGCCGCACAGTCGGAGCATGACGCCGCGCAGTCGTCAGTCGACAAGGCGCAGAAGAGCGTCGCCGCATGCAAGGACGCGCTCGCCAAGGCACAGTCGGACTACGACGCGGCAAAGGCGGCATACGCGGCACAGCAATCCGCTCTGCAGGACGAGATCAGCGCGGCACAGGAGGAACTGGACGCCGCAGACGTCACGGTGAAGAAGGCACAGTCCGACGCCGACACGGCGAAGGAAACACTTGCGGCTGCACAAGACACGGCAAACAAGGCGACAGCGGCAAAGACAGCAGCAGACGCAGCGGTGTCCACGGCAGAGGCACAGGTCGACACGGCAAAGGCGGCATACGACAACGCCGTGCTTGCCGAGGCACAAGACAGGCTCGATACGGCACAGAAGAAGCTGGACGATGCCAAGCAGAAGCAGGAAGAAGCGTCCGATTCACTTACGAAAGCGACTGACGCACAGAAGGCGGCAGCCGACGCATACGCAGCGGCAGAGGACGCCCTCGCTGTTGCCAAGTCGAATGCTGAGAAGGCGAAAGCAGCAGCCGATTCGGCACAGAAGGCATATGATGATGCCGTCAATGGCTCCACGACTCCAAGCGTCCCGTTTGACGAGACGGACGCAGGCAAGGCGGCAGCACAGTCGGTAACCGATGCGAAGGCAAAAGTCGACGCAGCGAACGCCACGCTCGCCAGTGCAAAGGCGACACTCGATTCCGCTAACGAGGCGCTTGCGAAGGGACTTGAAGGAACGGGCATCACACAGGCGATGATAGACGCCATTGACGCGGACGAGACGCTCGCAAACAGCTCGTACGGGTTCTTCGAGTGGCTAGGGAACATGTCAGGCGACTCGAACAAGAACTCCCTTGCCCTCAAGTTCCTCACCGATGCGGCATGGACTGGCAAGGAGACCCGCAACGGCAATGAGGTCGGCACGTTCCTCTCGTACACACACATCGGTCAGGAGGATGACGCGACGTCGCTGAAGAACCTCGGCGACGCGATCAAGCTCATCGCTGCAGGAAATCAGTACCGGGCGAACGACGAGAACTTCAGCGTCAATCCGCTGAAGGTCAGCACGCTCCTCATGGCACTTGCGGAAATCAACGCCAACTGGAACGGCAGGGATGACGCGCAGCAGTCGGCGCATGCCATCAACGTTGGCGAGGCGAACAGGCTGTCCGCATATGGAGAGAACCAGGCGTCAATCGGCAGCACCGCAAAGGGCAATGCGAACTGGTCCCTTGAGTATGATGCTTCCGATGGCAGCGACTACGGGACTAACGGCGGTAAGGTCGACTGGGATAGCCCCTATGACGCATGGTATCTCGGCGAGAGGTACAACTGGATCCACCAGAACGTGTTGAAGGACACGGACGACACGACGAAGTACCATGCCTTCAACAGTGGCGTCACCGGACACTACACCAACCTCATGGGCTGGGCGAAAGACGGTGTAACCGGACTCGCCGTGTCCGAATACAATGACGGCTCGTGGTATTACACGAACGCCATGCAGGAATTCTCGTACGAGAACGCGCGCGTGTCCGACGCGAACGGCAACGCGATCAGCAACGCCGACATGGGCGTGTACGACGTCGCGGAGTTCCAGACGCTATACGACCAGTACGTGAAGGCACTCGCCGCACGCAAGGGCGTCGCAAGTGCGAAGTCCGATGCGGCGAAGGCGCAGCAGGCATACAACGAGGCCGACGCATCAGCGAAGTCGGCACAATCCGCCCTCGATACCGCGCAGAAGGCATATGACGATGCAAAGACAGCATACGGCGAGACAGCGTCACACGCTGACATCGACGGCGCAAAGGCAACGCTCGATGCGGCGAACGCAGCACTAGCCAAGGCGAACGATGCGGTGACATCCGCACAGGACACCGCTGACAAGGCACAGGAAGCCAGCACGCAGGCAAACGCAGCGCTCACCAAGGCACAAGCCGAAAAGGACGCGGCAGATGATGCCGTGACGAAGGCGACGGCAGAGCTCGCTCAGGCACAGTCCGACTACGACGCGGCAAGGCAGGGGACGTCATCGTCTGAGACGCCAGTGCAGAGGGCGCAGGCAGCGGTCGACGAGGCACGCAAGGCACTTGACGATGCGAACGCTAAGCTCGCGGAAGCCAAGGAGGCGTACGACGCCGCCAAGACAGCCAGCGAGGCGGCGACGAGCAAGCATGCCGACGCGCAGGCACGACTCGACAAGGCGAAGAAGGCACTCGCCGAGGCAACCGACAAGGCGAAGGCAAGCAGCGAGGAGTACGCGAAGGCGAACGCGGAGGCGGAGCGCATCGGCGGTCTGCTGAAGGCGAAGGATGAAGCCGCTGCAGCCCTCGACGTGGCGAACGCCAAACTCGCGGAGTCCAAGCGGAAGGCACAGGATGCGTCTGACAAGCTCGACAAGGCACGCCGCGCCTACGACGAGGCGGCGGAGAAGGCACGCGACTCCGCAGCCGCATACGACGCCATCAAGGACTACACTGTCGATGACGTCATGGCAGGGAAGCCCGGTCTGCCTGACAGCGTAGTGACAGCGGTCAAGGACGCGATGCGACGCAACGAGGAGGCACAGGGCAGGCTCGACGAGGCACGCAAGGCATATGAGAAGGCACTGGACGATGCGAACGACGCCAATGCGGCATACAATGACGCGCTCGCGAAGCACCAGCGGCTCGAGGAAGCAGCCATGTCCGCCAAGGAGAGATACCTCGAACTCTTGGCAAGGCTCGCACAGCAGCAGCAGGGCAAGGGGCACGACGGCAGTCACGGCACGACGACCAACGGCTCTGGCACTCAGGACGGGACGGCGTCGTGCGGCACGACCGGGCACTCGACCGGACGCACAAAGGCTAAGCCATATCGCGTCCTCGGTGAACGTGTGTCATCGCCTTCCGGCAGGCAAGCCAGCCATGGCACGCAGTGGCATCGCGCGTATGGCGAGCCGCTCTTCGTCGGAAATCAGGAAGACGAGGGCACGCTGTATGGTACCAATGGCAACGTCACCGAAGCACCAACCGCCAAGAACGACGATACGGGTTCCGTCATGACGAGTTCCGACGGAAACGGCACGAGCGGTAAGCATGGCAATGGTGGCGGCAAGGCGAGCACCAAGCCAAAGTCCGATGCCACGGGCACGCGACACGGCGACGATGATGGCAACGGTAACATGCCGGTCATCATCACGTCCGTCATCGGCGGCATCGTGGTCGTCACGGTCGTCGCTGCGGGACTGTATCGCATCGCAAAGGACAAGGATGACGACAAGGACGACGTGAACGCGAGGTAGGCGATGAGCCGATCATCGGACTGACGGACGTCATCCAATCGGGCGGGACGCCATAGCCACAGGAGGGCATGACGTCCCGCCCGCTTTCTCGCCATGAGGCGTAGGATATAGAATGGCAATTGGCGGTGCCGATTCGCGTGACGAGTGCGCCGCCGAAAGCGGTATGAAGACTCTCTGATGACAAGGAAGCGCCTGCGCTGAAGCACGACGTCGCTTCATCACATCAGAGAGAGAGAGGAGGCAATCCCGGCATGGACGACGTCAATGGAAGAGAGAACGAGGAAGAAGTCATACAAGGGAATAATAAGAGACGACCGGAACCAGGCGGCAATGCACGAGGCATACTCGCACAGTCGACGCATGACACGCTGCCTGGCGCCGCGATTGCCGGGGCGCTTGTCGGAAGCGCATGGGCGTCAGCCGCGCTGCTCTGCACATGTCTCGTTGCGGTGTGCTCTGGCAACGACTTCGTCACGGCTCGCTGGGCGATGAGCCTCGTCATTGCGTTCGTGGCGTGTGGCGTGCTGCAACGGGCGTCGTTCGATTGTCGCAAGACCGACGGCTGGTCGTACGAGCGTTCGGTCATCACGTTCGGCGTCGCGCTCTACGTCGTGCTTGCACTGTGTGCCCTCGTCGGGGCGTGGCTCCCGGCAGGCAATGCGAGTGCTTGGCTGCTGTTTACGGCAATCTATGCGATGGTTCTCGCTCTGCTCGCGTTCGCGTTCAAGGCAGGCGACGGCTGGTGCGATGGAGACGCGGAAGCCGAGGATGACGCGGAAGGCGAGGAATGACGGCACAATCGTCGGAGCATCGTAGGGACGCCGACGCGAAGGCGGCGCTTGGACACCGGAGAGATAACGTAGAGCATGGCTAAGAGCAAGAGGACGTCTGACGAGTTCGGAGCATCGATCGACGACATATTCGGCGACGGCGGCATCGCTGACATCATGAGTGACATAGACGACGATGACGGTTACGGTCTCGCCATCGGGACGGACGACGCCACCAGTACGCCGAATGCCCTCGGCGGGAAGGACGACGACGTCACTGGCGACGGCGAGACAGACGGACGACGCGGTGACGCGGACGGGAACGCTCCCGACGGTCAGGCTGACGATGGTACGACGCCTGACGTGATTGGTGCCGATGGCACGGAAGCGAACGATGACGCCACAAGTCCTGAATCCTCCGACGACGGGGAACTGTCGTTCGATGACCTGCGAGCGGCTGACGAGACGGCAAGCAGACTGGCAGTCGAGGCGGCAGCCGCCAGGGAGGAACCAGCGTCAAAGCCCCTAAGCAAGTCGGCGAAGCGCAGGCGGAACAAGAAGCGCAGGCAGGAGCAGGAGCGTGCTGCAGCCACCGCGACGTCAGCATGGGACAACGCGGTCGATGGTAGCATCACGCATGACGCTGTGCACGACGATGAGATGGCTTCCGACGAGACGGACGACGAGTACGCCAGTGGTGGTGTCACAGGCGATGCCGCCACTGCCCATGGTAACGAAGGCGGCATCCCAGACGGCATGGAGGAGGTGCATCTTCCAGAATGGGCACTCGCCATAGCAGCGAAGCGCGCGGCGGGTGTGACGCACGCGTTCATGCTGAGTGGCAACGTGCGCGACTACATGGTGCGGAAGGTCAGCGTGAGGGACGGTCTCATAGGCATGCTCGACCCGACGCAGGAGGCATTCGAAGTAATAGCGACATACGACCAGGCGTCAGGACTCCAGTTCGACCTCGGCGACAGGTACGGTGCCGTATCGCCTGGCGAATACCGCAAGAGGTATGTGCGGCTCATGCACGCCTCGAGGAAGGCGAGGGGCGTCGCTGACGACCCGGACGACGACACGATACCGTCCGACCCGTGCGAGCTGTTCGAAGACATCGGCGCGATATTCGACATGGACGCACCAAGCGGCAGCGGAGCAAGGATGCTGCTGTTCGTCGACTTCCTCGACATGCTCTGCCCAGAGGGCGCGGCGCTGCAGCTCAGCGACCGCGACAAGAGGCTCGCCATCACGATTGCCGACATGTGCCGAAGCTACAAGGCTGACGCAGGCGGGTCGTGTGCGTTCTTCCTCACTGACTCGATAGGGCAGGTTAACTCCACGATAAGGGACACCAGCAACAGGGTCGACCAAGTAATCATCCCGCAGCCGCTCACGGACGCCCGCCGCGACTTCGTGCAGAACGTGCTGGATGTCCCCGAGAACACGCTCAGCGACGGGCGGCACGTTCTGCACTGCGAGGAGGGGATAGACCCAGAGTACCTCGTCGCGAACACGGCGGGACTCGCATGCTACCAGATAGAGGACATAGTACTGAGGAGCATCGCAGACGACGAGCCGGTCACCGTGAAAGGCGTGAAGGAGCGCAAGAACGAGATTATCAAGAATGACTACCACGGCGTCCTCGAGATAATGGACCCGAAATACGGGTTTGATGGGCTCGGCGGAATGGAGGTACAGAAGCGATTCTTCAAGGACGAGGTCATTGACCCCATCAAGAAAGGCGAGCTGGAAGCGGTGCCAATGGGCATACTAATGTCTGGAGCTCCGGGTACCGGCAAGGCGTGTGCTGCTAACTCTTTGATCCCGTCCCTATCTGGCATGCACAGGGCGGGCGACATCCGCGTTGGTGACCAGATTTTCGCACGTGACGGCAGCAGAACGACCGTGCTCGGTGTCTTTCCGCAGGGCAAGCTCGATGCCTACCGCGTCACGCTGCGTGACGGGCGTCATGTCGACTGCTCCGCCGACCACCTGTGGCACGTTGGGTTCAGGAACCACGGTGAAATCAAGTGGGACGACCTAACCGTGCAGCAGATGCTTGACAAGGGCGTGCTGCGTGCTAGGAAGGACAACAGGAACAATACCGCGAGGTTCTTCATCCCGACGCAGGGATGCGTCGACTACCCGACGTCCGCAGACCAGCCAATGTCACCATACGCGCTCGGCTGCTTCCTTGGGGACGGATGCCATGCAGCACATGGCAACGCTTTGGCGCTATCAAGTGATGACGAGTTCATTGTAAGCATCGTGGCAGACATGGTTGGTGCGACCGAGTATAGGCAACGCAAGAACGGATACACGTGGCATTTCTATTCTTCTCATGGCAGGGTCAAGTCTTCCGCCTTTGGATGGCTGAGCAATCTCCTCACGGGAACGTACGCGAAGGACAAGCACATCCCGACGGAGTATCTCGTTGCCGACAGGGAGCAGCGGCTCGAGCTGCTGCGCGGGCTTATGGACACGGACGGGTCAATCAGGCGTGCAGGAAAGCGATACAACGTTGCCTTCTCCACGACATCAGAGCGGCTCGCCCATGACGTCGCGTCGCTCGTCTATAGCCTAGGCTGGTCGGCACACATAACATGTGAGCATCGTGCCGGGCAAAAGATAGCAGGCAGCGAAGAGAGGCTGGGAAAGGCGTACTATCACAAGAGTGACACGTATGAGGTCCGTCTCCTCATGCCGAACGAGGACAAGCGCCTCATATTCAAGCTGCCGCGCAAGCATGACCTTGCTGCTGAGGCACGTAACGTTCCGTCCCCACGTCATTACGAGCGCATCGCCATCGCATCGATTGAGCCGTTGGGACGCCAGGAGGACATGGTGTGCTTCTACGTGGACAACCCGGAGCACCTGTTCCTTGCTGGCGAGTACGTGCCGACACATAACACGGTGCTTGCCAAGGCAGTCGCGAAGGAGTCGAACATGAACTGCGTTGCGCTGAGCATGAACAGCCTGTTCAGCGACGATTCTGGGCATGCGGAGCGCAACCTCGACCGTGCCCTTGAGTGCGCGATGGCAATGGCACCGACCATCGTTTTCATCGACGAGATAGACGAGGCGCTCCCAAAGAGACACACGGGAAGCGTGTCATCGATCAGTAACCACATCAACAAGACGATGCTGACGTTCCTCTCTGACACGTCGCACCGTGGCAAGGTGATTTTCCTTGCGGCAAGCAACTTCCCGGAGCAGATCGACCCGGCGATGAAGCGTGCGGGACGCTTCGATAAGCGCATCCCGATATTCGCCCCAACAGGGTATGACCGCGTGCGCATCATCAAGATTTCGTGCGGTAAGGCAGCGGATGCGAACGTGAATGGCGATACGATACCGTATGAGATGTCGTGCCTCTACTCGCCTGACAAGATGCTGAAGAACCCGTTCGACGTCAAAGGCTGGCTTGCCGATGGTGGGACGTTCGACCCGAGCTATGCTGGTGACAGGATACAGTACAGGTATGCGATTACCGACCGGTATGGCAGCAAGCAGGAATGCATTGTCGATCTTCCGCAGGTGCTCTATGACGTCATCGGGAAGGACTACATCACCCTACAGGCGATGTATCGCGCGTTCTTTGCCGTGTTCGCCTCGCTACCGGAGCGTGGGCATGACAACGTTACGAACGCTGTGGAGGATGACGACTCGTACTATGCTCGCATAGCGGCGATGATTGCCGGACAGGGAAAGCTGTTCATGGACGATGACAAGGTTATGAAATTCGTCTTGAGGTACATCAAGTACTATGACCGCATCTACTCCCAGTTCATCGCTCAGACTGACCACATGACTGGCGCGGAGCTTGACGTCGTCGTCCAGAAGGCAATCAATCTGTTCAGGAAATGGCGCGAGAGGAACGCGGAGAGACAGCGGATGATGATTGCCAAGGGACTGCTGCACTCGGAGAAGGACATCCCGTGGTCGGTAGTATACGAAGCGTGCATGAAGACGACGAACTCGACTGCCAGTGTGAAGACGATGGAGGACAACGCCCTGCTTGACACGTCGGATCTCGATTTCATTCCAGACGCGATTTATGGAAAGAGGAACAAGGAGTTCATCACGTACAAGCAGCGTCTGAGCGAACTGAGAAACCAGCAGATGTGAGGACGTTCGAACTTACTCGAACCTACTCGTGCCTACTCGAACCTACTCTAATCGATGGAACGGAATCGGCAGGCAGGTGAATAGACAGGAGTGCCCCATGGCTAGCTTGAACAGCCATGGGGCGTCTCTATTCCCGACTTACCTCAGCGGAACCTCAGCGGAGTCGAGGACTGCGTTGGTGTTGTCACCGGTCTCATCACGGATTGACGCTGCCAGGAGGTACATGGGACGATCGAATACGCCCTCACCAGCCGTTCCCGGAATAAGCTCCACGTATCGAGTGCCGATTACAGCACGCGAGCGCAGTACGTCATTCAGAAGAATGGCACGGAGGTGCGGGCGCACGTTGTCCTCGCTCTCCTGCGTCGTCTTGCAATCAAGACTGACAAGGCGATAACCAGAAGCAACGTAAGCCTCAATTACCGCGTTGAACTCGGACTGAAGCAGTGCAGGGATGGGAGCCATCATCATGATGCTCCTTTCTGTGCCGATTGGGGCACTCCTTGTGCCTAGCATCCCAGTGATGCCAAGTCGCATTCTCTAGTCTGACGTATGTACGCCATCTCGCAACCAATATCGTGGTCTGTCATGCCAATGGCGTTCCCAAAGCCCTCGTACTTTCCTTGCATGCGTGCTGTATGCTGCCCGTGCCGCCGCATGCTGTGTGTAGTGCTTGCTGTGCCGCTGCTTGCCGTCATCCGTGTGCTCCTCCTGTGGAGAAAGTGCGATATATTTGTGTTCCTAGGTGACAGCCTGTTCCTCGCCCGCTAGTATATTGTCGTACCGATGGACGTCACCGTGTGGTGTCTCAGCAGCTCTTGGACGGTCCAGGCGTTCTTTTTCGGTCATATCGACATGGCTTGCCGTGTCTCCCATGGCAGGGCGACGGCGCTTGGAAGGGAGAAGAGGAGAAGGAACTGATGCGCGCTTACATAAACATTGATAAGCAGCCGCTTGCCTATGACAGCAGGTTCGACAGGCAGCTGCGTAGCCGTCGCGAGACGTCGCTTATGGGACAGGCTGCCACCATCACGAACAGGCAGAATGCACGGGGCGGCAGCAAGATAATCATCGAGGATGATAGCGCGACGTACCAGTTGCCGTGTGACAGGGTACTGGCAGAGACGTTCGTAATCGACTCCGATGGACTGAGTGTGGAGATTGTCGGAAACCTGGAGATCGAACCGAACCAGAGGACCAACCCAAAGCAGAAGACCGAACCGCGCTCATTTCTGTTGTATGTCCCCGCTTGGGAACTCAATGACGAAGCGGCGCAGGAGGCGTATAACCTCGTGTATGACATAGATGACGAATGCAAGGCGATGGGAGGGAGTTCATCTGGTGTAAGGGAGGTAATCAGACCGAACCGCTGGGTGGATGCCACGGACAATACGCCGCCCCAGCAGATGCCGCCACAGACGCAAAGCGCTGGTGCTGGCGTCAGAGCGAGCGGCGGTTACCAGTCAACAGACGGTCAGGACAACATCGTGGTACCGCAGAGGGGGACGTACGCAAGCTCATCGTCGATGGCATCAAGCGGTGGGAACATGCTCATAGACAAGCTGCTGAGCGGCACGCAGAACGCACAGCCGTACGGCGGTATCGATTCGTATGCTACTAGAAGGGGAGCAATGGACATCAACAACGGGCAACAGCAGTACGGGGCGATGCAGCCCCAGCAGTCAGCGCCATCATACGACTGGATGGGCGGCAGCAACGGCATGCAGGGGAACGGTGACACCACTGGCATCGGCAGCCCGAGCACCGACTTCAGCCAGATGCGAAGCATGATGGACGAGCTCATCAACAGGATGAGCAACAGCACGAGCAGCAGCAAGAAGGAGATTGACGACCTCAACGCGAAGTACACGCAGCAGCTCATCAAGAACGAGCAGGTGAACCAGCAGCTCATCAAGGCGCAGGACGAGAACAACGCCCTCCATGACACGCTGAACGGCTACACGTCGCAGCTCGCCGACAAGGAACGCTCGCTCACGGAGCTGCAGAAGGCGATTGCGGCGTCTGCGGAGGCGCGGGAGAGCGTCCAGCGCGAGCTTGACGCGACGAAGGCGAAGCTCGACCAGACGAAGAAGGAGGCACAGGGGCACATCGACACGGCGAACTCTGCGGTCGACGCGATGCGCGCGCAGCTCGCGTCTGCCCAGTCGCAGGTGAAGGCCCTCAACGACACCATCCGCAACAAGGACGAGCAGGCACAGAAGGATGCCGATTCCATCAGCGCACTGCAGGCGACTGTCCGCAGCGAACGCTCCAAGGCGAGCAAGCTGTCAAACGACCTGGTCGCGGCAAGGGACGCCATCGATGCCGCTCGTGACAAGGTCAAGGAACAGTACGAGCAGCGCATCGCGGACATGTCGAAGGACCTTGACGCGGCACGCAAGAGTGCCAAGGACACGGAAGCGTTCGCCACCAAGTCGATGCACGAGCTCTCGGAGAAGACGATGAGTCACATCCAAGAGCAGCAGGAGTCGTTCAATGCGGAGCGCGACAGGCTGAAGAAGCAGATATCCGACATGTCGTCGTTGCTCGACTCTGTTACGAACGACCGTGATTCGTTGCGTTCGCAGATTGCCCTCGTGAGCCGCAGCATGAACACCACGCGTGACAAGCTCAAGGCATCGGAGACGAACGTGAAGGACCTCGAAAGCGAGCTCGCAGACGCCAAGCAGCGCTGCGATGCGGTCCTCAAGAGGAACGACAGGCTGTCCGAGCAGCTTGAGAGTGCCCAGCAGGCGGTGGACATTGCGAGGAGCAACGCAGAGAACACGAGCAAGTATGCCGCGCAGAAGTACGCGGAGGCGATGAAGCAGCGCGACGCCTGCGAGGGCACGCTGTCAGCCATGCGCGATTCCATGCGCGAGCATAACGTCGACCCGGCAATCATCGCGATAATCGACCAGTCACTCTCCGACATCATGGGGACGAAGGCTGACGACAACCCGATGCTGCTTGCCATCGCGGCGAACGACAACGCGGACGACGTGTTCAACGTTAACGGGCAATACATGTCTGCCGACGACATCGACGATGCGGCGAGCGACATCACAAGCCAGTATGCGGACAACGAGGCATCTGACGACGCCGAGGACGCGACCGACAAGACGCAATCGGGCGACGACCGCATCGACATGGGTGACACGAAGCCGCAATCTGAGCAAGACGACATTGACGACGACTACGAGTTCCCCATCGGCGATGGCGACGAGGACTACAGCGACATCCCAGACGAAGACGAAGGCGATGGCGAAGGCGAGGACACGCCAACTGACGGCGATGGCGACGAGATTATCGTCCCCGAGCGCACGCAGCGCATCGACATGGACGACATCTCCGACGTTGACCTCGCAGGCACGCCACTCAGCGGAACCGGCGTGATTGACGCGAGCCAGATCGAGTCGATGCTCGACATGGACGACGACGACTACGACATGAGCGACGTTCGCTAGGACACGACGTTCCGCATTCCAACATGGTGGCGTCCGCATCGCTGGCTGGCATGCCAAGTGACGCGGACGCCACGGCTCTTCAGTCAGAGCATGTAGCACAGAGAATGCCCGTGGCATTGGTAAGAATTGGACAGGGCGGTGAGGTGCTTGCCTCGCCGTTTTTGCTGTCGACATGCTCGCGCGACGTGAGACGCATGTCGTCGTGCTTAGCGTGACGCAATAAGCGCGGACGGACACGAAAATCCCATGCGTTCCAGCCATTCCATGTGCGTACGCAAGGGCATTGTGCTATAATGGCAACTGTAAGAGGAGACGTTCCCGCTCTGGGGACGTCAGACGGATTGGCGACATGATGAAGCCGCCGCCAACGGAATCGGGAACAGGAGAAGAGAAACATGGACGACAAGAAGTTAGACAACAAGATTGCGGTGGCAACGGCATTCGCGAGCATCGACTTCACGAAGTACAGGACTGTCGTTGATGCGGAGACAGCCGTGTTGAAGCGTCTCGATTTGGCGAGCCGCATGCTCGCTGATGACAGCATCGCCATGCGCGTGTGTGACGCCGCGCACATCACCTGCACGATCAAGAGCATCGAGCTTGAGGAGACCTCCAAGCGATTCCTCATCAAGTTCGTTGCCGACAAGTCCGAGGACGGCAAGGTAGAGACTATCCGAACCGACCGCACGGATAGCTACTCGTATGGCGACCTCGTCCGTGCCCTGTGGACGCAGGACCTTGTCGGAAAGCACGTGTGCATCTACAAGCACAACGAGATGCCGACGCAGGACCAGGCGGCAGAGATGCGCAAGAACGGCAGCACCATTCCCCCGCAAGGATACCGTTGCGCCGTCTATGTGAAGAGGCTTCGCTAAGATAGGCGTAAAGTGGAACGGGCGGGTACTCCGGAGCCTTCAAATTGGTCCCGCCCTCCGCGTGAGAGGTATGGTGGTTTCTCTCGCACCACGCAAATGCCTGAGGTAGTCCTCGGCGAGTGGCTTTGCCGTCCACCCAGCACTGCGGCGACTGAAATGTGCGAAGACGGCAACATATCTAATATATAATGTACGAGATTGGCACCGTATCCATCGTAGTGTGGAGTGCGGTGCCAATCTCGTGTATATGTTGCTTATGCGTGTGGCTGTCTCTCTATCGGGTATACGCTGCCCGTGCCAGCGTCGGAAGCGTGTCCGCTGAGAGCTGTCTGCGATGTTCGTCGATGATGATGCCACTGTGCTGCGTAATCCTCTCATGCCATGGTTTCGAGTTCCCGTCGTCATTTCCTGCGAACCATCCGGTGGGGAACATATATCTATTTTCCGTGATCATTCCGTTCTGATCCGAGTCCCTCATTATTATGGTGACCATTCCATCGCAATCGATGAAGGCATTATCCGTGTCTGTCTGCGTACGTCCCTTCGTGTCGTTCTGCAGTTCCTGCATCTCTGATGGGATGCTATGCTTCGCATACATTCCCCTCACGCACTCGATTGCTGTCACGTGTCCTTGGTTATGCATCTTAATCCAGCTCCATGTAGTCCGTCGTGTCCTTGCTATTTCCTACCATGCCCCGTCGTTAAACGTTTAGCGTGGTAAACCTACAGGCACGCCTGTGGGTAGTATTAGTGAGACTTTGCCCATCGCTCGTGCGGGCATGCTAACCGTCGACTATGCTGAAGTCGTAGCGATACTGATCAGCCCACTTGGCGCCGCATGCCGCGCACTGGCAGCGCTGAAACGCCAATTGGACGCCGTTGATATTCTCGATCTCGACGTGTTCGCCCTCGATGTCTGGACTGCCGCACACGGGGCAACGGTCGGGTTCCTTATTTACGATTGTCTCTGGCATGATTTTTCACTCCTTAGTAGGACATAATGTATAATATACGTAAGGGAACGCTCATGCTGCATTCTCCACCATTTTCCCATCAGCTCTCCATTGCGGCTTCATATATGGGTGCTGCTGTGAGCGAGAGACTGAACTAAAAACATGTCTGGAACATTATTATGTGTGTTTCCTAGGGCATCATGCTGGAAGATGGCAACGGAGCGAATTATGGCAAAGGGCAACGACGTGGCTGACGTACACGGTGGCGGCATGGGACAATGGGCGGTAGGACTATCCGACGGCGTTGTCGTCACCATTGAGATACGCAGATGGCGTGGCGTCACAGTGAGTCTTGATGGTGTCGTTGCCAATGACAGGGCGAAGACAATCGAACGCAAGATAAACGCCCTCCTCGCTGGATTGCTTCCCCGTGAGATAGACATGAAGCTCCGTACGGCAGAGACGCAGGCGCGCAGTAACCTTGCCTCGCACTCTTTCCCCTGCGACGCGTTCGAACACATGCACGGCAGGTTCGTCCCGAGCGGCGTGTATGCCGACTTCATGGCACGCGACGAGAGGTACCACGCTGAGTACGATGCCGCAGCAAGTCAGCTTGAAGAGAACTACGATGCGGTCGCAGGTGGAATCATCGCGGGCATCACCGGCATCGTGGCACGGGAATGCGGAGCCGGCAGCGGCAGCATCGTCGACTCCATTGTCAGGATGCTCCCTTCGCATGCGGACATAGCGGGGGCAATGTCCTACACCACGCAGGTACGCAGGATATCGCGTGGCATCACCGACTCCATCGCAAGCATGTCATCCAATCAGTGCCGAGCTGGCGATATCGCCCTAGCCAGCGTCCCGACAACATGCCTGCAGGCAGCCGGACAGCAGGTGACGCTTGCTGAGACGCGCATGATGATGTCCCGAGACGTGAAGGCGACCATGCACAACGCGGACATAGACCGACAATCGAACGCATTCATGCTCGATTCGGCGGTACAGCTTCGCAGCATGCTTGCCGATGGGTGCTCGCGCATCGTCACGTCAATGGACAAGAACTCAGGGACGCTCGTGGGACGTTCCTCCATCATGGCGCACAACATGGTCGACACGCTCAGATCAATGGACTACTACGGGGATGCGGATCTGCAGACGGTAATTGGTGCGATAGCGTACGAGCTTGACGGCAGGGACGCCAGGGACAAGACGCTCCTGCGCAAGGCGTTCTCCGAGAGCGCAGAATGGGCGAGGAACTCCGTCTCGTACCTTAACGGGGTTACCCAGAGGAAGCCGAAGCTCCCAGAAGGCGCGGAACGCGTCGACGGCGCACAGGCTAGACACCAAAGGCACTCCGCCCACGACGATGCAGCGAAAGAGACGGCACGCGAGCACACCGACGCCAGCACGAGGACGCCAAGCGCCAAGCCCAACACGGGACGTCCGGCACGGCAAATGGGAAAATCGCGCGGGGGAGCACATGCTGATACGATAGTCATTCCCCAGAGGACCAAGGCGAGGCGCTGACACAGATGGGCGCTCTCGACGGCGGCATGCCCAGACGCGATGGCGGCATGCATTACGACGACATAATCGACAGGCTGCTCGATGCTCACGGCAATGATGTGCTTCCGCCGTACGGGCATGCGGACGCGCATGGAAGCGGAACGCATGCCGCATCCAGCGCCCCATGGCTCGACGCGCTGCTCGAGGTACCACCAGCACGGAACGGTGGTGCCGCCTCCCCGTGGCAATCCAGTGGCGCCGCCGCGTATGGGACGGTGGTACGCCATGATGGCATGTCGCAGGACGGCATGACTGGCATGGCGACGACTCCGCACGTCCGTCTTCATAGGAGCGGTGTCGGTAGCGGAACGGTGACACGAGCACAGACGACGTGGCAGGATACGCAGGTGCCATCGTCGGTCACGGGACTGCTGAGAGCGGACGGGCTGCGTGCTGAGGTGCCTTCTGGCAGAGCGCGCGCGTCATGGCAGCGCAACGGCGACATGACCGGAGGCGCGTCTGGCATTGGACTCGACGACCTGCTGCGCGCGGCTGGCGTGTCGTCTGACGGGTGCTCAGGCGACCGCGTCGATGACGTCATTGATGACGACTACACGCTGCCGGGCGACCCCGTCGTGGCGGTGGGTACGGTTGCGAAGGAGTCCCGTCCCGCCGTAGGGGCTGGCGTCGTGATGACCAAAGTGCGCCCAACGCGCGTGCTCGGCGGGTACGACATGCTCGGCGGCATCTGGGATGGCGTGCTGCAGGGTCTCGTCGTGTTCAGCGTGGCGATAATTCCCCTTGCGACCATGACGCTGTTGGCACAGAACGTCTTGGGACTGTTGTGCACGTCCCCACTGTGCATCGTGTTTCCCGTGGCGTCAGTCGCATTGTCGCTCGCCGGAGCGCGTCTTACGAAGGCGCTGCATTGCGACCTTTGGGATAGGCTCACGACGCCTGATGCGGCACCGTC
>Ga0256406_1002347_pt1 | contig 27010 bp, 20 predicted proteins | sample RumenRJG_03DNA_FD_185986 | JGI IMG/M metagenome (GOLD analysis project Ga0256406, IMG submission 185986) | Bovine rumen microbial communities from Lethbridge, Alberta, Canada - RJG_03 | ecosystem: Host-associated > Mammals > Digestive system > Stomach > Rumen | place: Canada: Alberta | collected...
GGCGCCCAGGGCCCTCCGGAAGGCCGAATTGCACGCCTTGCCGCAACGCTTCCGCCGCATTCTGCAGGACTTGATGCAAACGTTGCGCTTCGGAATGCAGTGTTGCGCTTACAAATTCAATCCACCAGTCCGACAAGGCAAAGAAGTAAGTCGGGCAATCTCTGCCGCGCCGCCAAAACCGGCGCGGCAGGTGCTACAATATGGGCTTGCCCGCCTCCGTAGCTCAGGGGATAGAGCACTGGTTTCCTAAACCAGGTGTCCGTGGTTCGAATCCGCGCGGGGGCACCAGAGAATGCAGCAGGCCGGACGCAAGGTGCGCCCGGCCTGCTTTCGTATGCCGCCGTGAGTCCGCCTCGACCATCGGGGAGGCAGGACCCGGCGGGCGCCCTGTGGCGAGAGCCGCGCACCGAGAGCTTCGCAGCGAGGGCCGCGCGACCCTTGAAGAAGAGGGGCGCGGGACCCATGGTCCTGCGCCCCTCCAGGGTGGTTCGTGCGTACCGGCGGCCATGGGCCCGTCTCGGACCCACCGGCTAGTTCGTGCCGGTGTCCGTTCCGGTCCCCGTGCCAGTGCCCGTCCCCGTGCCGCTGTCCGTACCCGTGCCGGTGCCGGTGCCGGTACCGGCACCGGAGTTGGATCCGCCGCCCGTGGTGGAGCTCGTCCCGGAGGAGACTCCGATGGTGATCGAGGCTCCCTTGCTGGCGGTGCCCGTGGAGGACTGCCAGACGACCGTGCCCGCCGCCTTGCTGCTCGAGACGGTGCTCGAGGAGACGGAGAATCCCGCGTTCTTGAGGCGCGTGGTGGCGGTGGACTCGTCGAGGCCGACTACGTCGGGCACCTCAACCTGGGCGGCGCCGAGCGAGACGGTGATGTCGACCTCCGAGCCCTTGGTCGCCTTGCCCGTGACGCTCTGGTAGGAGACCACGCCCTCCTTGTACTTGTCGCTGTAGTCGGAGGAGACGACCACGGAGAAGCCCGCGTTCTCGAGCGCGGAGCGGGCGTTCTGCTCGCTCATGCCCACTACGGAGGGGACGTCGACGGACTCGGTGCCCTTGGAGAGCTGGTAGGTGACCGTGTCGCCCGCCTTGACGGTGGTGCCGGGGGCGGGGCTCTGCTGGGCGACGTTGCCCGTCTCGACAGAGTCGGAGTAGACGGAGTCGCCGGCAGAGGCCACGAGGTTGAGCTTCTTGAGCGCCGCCTCGGCCGCGGAGGGCGTCATGTTGGTGAGGTCGGGCACCGTCACGTCCTGCGCGGGCTCCTTGCCCTTGGAGATGACGAGGTTGATCTGGGTGCCTTCGGGGGCGTCGTTGCCGGCGTCGGGGTCCTGGTCGATGACCAGGCCCTGACCGACCGTGCTGGAGTACTCCTCCTTCACGGTGCCGCTCGTGAAGTAGTTGGTGGCGTCGATCTGCTGGGTGGCCTGGTCCTTGCTGAGACCGATGAGGTTGGGGACCGAGCGGGTCGCCGGGTGCGAGAGCGCCCAGGCCGCGGCCGCGAGCGCGGCGATAAGGGCGCAAACGACGAGGGCGATGGCGATGTTACGGTGCCGCCTGTGCTTGCGCTGGGCCTCGAGCTCCGTCGCGGACTGCTGGCGGAAGCGCTGGCTGCCCGTGGCGGAGGGGTTGCGCGTGCGGCCGAGCTGTGAGGTGTCTCCGCCGATGGGCTGCACGCGGTTGGCGCGCGGGATGGGGTTGGTCACCATGGGGCTGATCGTCGCCGTGGTGACCGCCTGGAGCCTGCCTGCGAGGTAGTCGCGCAGCGCGTGGTAGAGCTCGTCGGCCGTCTGGAAGCGGTCGGCGGGGTTCTTCTGCATGCACTTGAGGATGATCGATTCGAGCGCGGCGTCCACGTTGGGGTTGATCTGGCTGGGGGGCTTGGGCTGCTCGTTGACCTGCTTGAGGGCGACGGTGATCGCGTCGTCTCCGTCGAAGGGCACTCGGCCGGTCGCTGCCTCGTACATCACGATGCCGAGGGAGTAGAGGTCGGTCGTGGGACCGAGCTCCTTGCCCTGGGTCTGCTCGGGCGAGACGTAGTGCGCCGTGCCGAGCACGGAGTTGTCCGTGGTCAGGTGGCTGTTCTTGGCCCGCGCGATGCCGAAGTCCATCACCTTGATGTTGCCGTCCGGCTGCACCATGATGTTCTGCGGCTTGATGTCGCGGTGGATGATGTCGTGGCGGTGCGCCACGGAGAGCGCCTGGGCTATCTGCGAGCCGATCTGCGCGACCTTGCGGCAGTCGAGGGCGCCGTGCTTGCGGATGCCACTCTTGAGGTCGGTGCCGCGCAGGTACTCCATGATGATGTAGTAGGTGTCGCCGTCCTTGCCCCAGTCGTAGACGGAGACGATGTAGGGGCTCTGGAGGGCGGCCGCCGCCTGCGCCTCCTGCTTGAAGCGCGCTGCGAACGAGGGGTCGGCGGCATACTGGGGGAGCATCGTCTTGATGGCGACGGTCCTCCCCAGGACCTTGTCGAGACCGCGATAGACGATCGCCATGCCGCCGGTGCCGATCTTGTCCTGCACTATGTAACGGCCACCGAGAACTCTACTAGGCATCCACTGCTCCTATCGACAGCGTGGAACCCCCACGCAAGGTACCGACCCTGACGGCGCTCGGCTTGTGCCGGCGTCCCACCTGACCGCTACGTGCGGCTCCCCAGGGAGGCTCCTGCGGCCGAGCCGCCTCCCTGCGCCGCAAGATCACGAGGCCGCCCCCGCGGACTGCACGGCGAGGCACTGCGCGAGCACCCTGCCGGCGACGCGGGTCGCGACTCCCGTGACGTCCTGCCCGTTGCCCTCGATGCAGATCGAGATGGCGAGGGTCGGACTATCGTACGGCGCGAAGCCCACGAAGAGGGAGTTGATGGAATTGCTGCCCACCTGGGCGGTTCCGGTCTTGCCGGCGACCTCGTATCCGCTGACGCGAGCGGCGGTGCCGGTGCCGGAGGTGACGACCTCGCGCATGCCCTCCTTGACCTTGGCCGCAGTCTCGGAGGAGACGGCCTGGCCGAGGGACTTGGGGCTCGTGGTCGAGGTGGTCACGCCCTCGGGGGAGAGGATGTGGTCGACGACGTAGGGGTTCATCACGATGCCGTTGTTTGCGATGGCGGAGGCCATCACGGCGTTCTGCATGACCGTCGTCTGCGGGCCGGCCGGGCTCTGGTGCTCGCCCACGGGCTGGCCACAGGCCGCCCACGCGGTCTCCCAGCTGGTCATCTCGGAGGGGTTGGGCATGAGCGACGCGCTGCAGGAGAAGTCCTGGCCGAGCGCGGTGCCGTAGCCGAAGGCCTTGGCGTAGCGGACGAGGGTCTCCGGCCCGACCTGGGTGCCGACCTGGCCGAAGACGGTGTTGGCCGAGTAGGCCAGCGCCTCGCGCAGGGTGATCTCGCCGTAGCTCGCGTCCCGGTCGTTCGTAACGGCGCGGCCGTCAACGTCGAGAGACGAGGGCGCGGAGTAGGTGCTGTCGAGCGAGGCAGCGCCCGAGTCGATCGCCGCGGCGAGGGTGATCACCTTGAACGTCGAGCCGGGCGTGTAGAGCTGGGTGGTGCGGTCGAGCAGGGCGGAGCCCGACGAGTTTATCGCCGAGTCGATGTCGTCGAGGGCGTAGGTCGGGTTGGAGGCCTTCGCCAGGACCGCGCCTGTCTGGGGGTTCATGACCACGATCGCGCCCTGGTAGCCGCTGAGCGCGTCCTCGGCCGCCAGCTGCATCTGGTAGTTGATCGTCAGGACGACGGAGGAGCCCGCGTTCCTGACGCCAGCCAGCGAGTTCAGGGCGCCGGACCAGGTGGAGTAGTTGGAGTTGCCCGAGAGCGTGTCGTTCATGCTCATCTCGATGCCGGTGGCGCCGTACTGGGTGGAGATGTAGCCCACCGTGTGCGCCGCGACCGAGCCGTGCGGGTAGCTGCGAGCGTACGTGCCGTCCGCGCGCGCCAGGCTCTCCGCGAGGGTCTGGCCGTCGGAGGTGATGATCGCGCCACGCTGGACGTAGGCGGTCTTCCTGATGGTGTGGTTGTTGCTCGGCATCTCCTGGATGTCGTGAGCCTCGATCACCTGGATGTAGGTGAGGTTGGCGATGAGCAGGGCGAAGAGGACGGTGAAGATCGTGATGAGCCTGGTCAGGCGGTTGCCGAGGGCGACTCGGCCGAGGACGCCGGACTCGGGGGTGTCGAGGCCGAAGCTGCCGCGGACGTGCGAGCCGCGCGCGACGGCAGAGACCCTGCTCGCGGCACCCGGCGCCACACGCGCGGTCGTGCCGGAGGCGATCTCCGCGCTGCGGCCCGTGCCCTCGTCGCCTGCGCGCAGGAGCAGGCCGACGATGATGAAGCTCGCGAGGAGGGAGCTGCCGCCCTGGCTCATGAAGGGCAGGGTGACGCCCGTGAGGGGCAGCAGCCGCGTGGTGCCGCCGATGATCAGGAAGGCCTGGAAGGCGATCGCGCAGGTCAGGCCGATGGCCGTGAAGGCCGAGACGTCGGACTTGGCGCGGGCGGCCGTGGCGAAGCCGCGGACCGAGAAGATCATGTAGCCCATGATGACCGCCGAGGCGCCGAGCAGGCCCATCTCCTCGCCGATGGCGGAGAAGATGAAGTCGGAGGCGACGACGGGGATGAGGGTGGGCAGCCCCTTGCCGATCCCGGAGCCGATGAGGTCGCCGTCGGCCAGGGAGTAGAGCGACTGGATGAGCTGGTAGCCGCCGTCGGGGTTGCCGAAGGGGTCGAGCCAGATGGCGACGCGGTTCTGGACGTGGCCGAAGGTGTGGTAGCAGAAGACGCCGCCCACGGCCAGAAGGACGAGGAAGACGAGGACGTAGCTCGTCCGTCCGGTCGCGGCGTAGAGCATCACGATGAAGAACGTGAAGAAGAGCAGGGCGCTGCCGAGGTCGCGCTCGAAGATGACGACGAGCAGGCTGATGCCCCACATCACGAAGAGGGGCGCGAGCATGCGCGGCCGCGGAAGCGCGAGGGGCCCGAAGTGGCGGGTGGAGGCCGAGAGCAGCTCGCGGTTCTCGGCGAAGTACGCCGCGAGGAACAGGATGATGAGGATCTTGGCGATCTCGCCCGGCTGGAAGGAGAAGGACCCGAAGGTGATCCAGAGCCTCGAGCCACCGCGCTCCGTGCCGACGAGCATGGGCAGGACGAGCAGCGCCACGCCCGCCGCACCCATCGTGTACTTGTAGCGTGCGAGGTCGTCGAGGCTCTTTACCGCGACGAGGGTCGCTACCATGGCGCCCACGGAGACGAAGAGCCACATCACTTGGCGGATGGCGTCGTCCGGCGCGAGGCGGGTGACGAAGGCGATGCCGATGCCAGAGAGTACGAAGGTGACGGGCAGGATGACCGGGTCCGCGCCGGGGGCGAGGAAGCGGATGGCGACGTGGGCCACGGCGAAGGCCGCGAACAGGCCGAGCGGCACCGCGAGCGTATGGAAGCTGAGCGGCGTCTGCGTGTTGGCCACGTACATCGCATAGAGGAGCACGACGGGGATGGCCCCCGCGCAGAGCAGGAGAAGCTCGGTGTTCCTCCTCGTTGCTATCGTCCTCGCCATGTGATCACCTGCCCTCCGTCTGGTCCTCTGCCCCGCTCTGGGTGTCGGCCTTCGCGACCGCCTGCCCCTCCGCCGTCTGCGCTGCCTCCGCCGGCGTCGCCGAGCCGTCCTCTGCCGGGGCCGACGGGGTGTCCCCGGCGCCCGCGGTCTGGGCGCCCGCGGAGCCGGAGGCGCTCTGCGTCTCGGCGGCCGCCTGGGCCGCCTTGGTCTTCTCCTGGTCGATCTGGTCGCGGTAGCGCTCGACGGTCACGTGCGCCTCCTGCTCGGAGGAGACGTGAATGCCGCCCTTGAGCTGGTCTTGGATGGCGACGGGCAGGTCGCTCACCTCGACCGACGAGGTCTCGACGAGCTCGTTGAGCGAGATGCCGAACAGCTCGTCGTTGATGCCTCGGTACACGCCGACCGTGCCGCCGTTGTCCCCGACGTACCAGTCGTTGCGGATGATGGCCCCGATGCCCCCGGCGATCGTCGCGAGCGCCACGAGGGCAATCGCGACCCACACGGCGACGCTCCTGCGACGGATCTTGCGATGGACCTCGGCGAGCCCGTCATCGAGGACGTCGACGACCACGACGGTGACGTTGTCGTGGCCGCCCGCCGTGAGGGCGGCGGAGACGAGGTTGTCGGCGGCGGCCTGGGGCGTCACGCTGGAGATGGCCACGGACTCGAGGTCCTTGTCGGCCACCATGCTCGAGAGGCCGTCGGAGCAGATCACGACGCGGTCGCCCGCGGTCACGTCGAGCAGGAAGTGGTCCGCGTACATGTCCGGGTCCGAGCCGAGCGCGCGGGTGATGATCGAGCGCGACGGGTGCGTGCGCGCCTCGTCGGCCGTTATCTCACCGGCGTCCACGAGCTCCTCCACGTAGGAGTGGTCGTGCGTCAGGCGTACGAGGGTGCCCGCGTGCAGGAGGTAGACGCGCGAGTCGCCGACGTGGGCGATCGCCATCTTGTTCTTCTCGATGATGACGCAGGTGGCGGTGGAGCCCATGCCGGGCTTGCCCTGACCCCGGTCCGCGCTCATGAGGACGGCGGCGTTGGCCGACTCCACGGCGGCGCCGAGCGCGATGTCGTCGGCGTGCTCGGGCGCCATGGCCCCGATCGTGTCGACCGCGATCTTGCTCGCGACCTCGCCCGCCGCGTGGCCGCCCATGCCGTCGCACACGCAGAACAGCGGCGCGCGCACGAGGAAGGAGTCCTCGTTCTGGCCGCGCACGAGGCCCACGTCCGAGCGCGCCCCCCAGGAGAGGGCGTCGGAGCAACCCGTGGAGGTCGAGGCGCCCGCGCGGTTGACCACCGGCATCTCGTTTCTTCCCGGGGCGTTGACCGGCTCGGCCGACTGCTCCTCGTCGAGGGTGGGTGCGTCGTCGCTCATCGGCGGCTCACTCGCATGATGGTGTCGCCTACCTGGACCTCGTCGCCCTCGCGGAGGGTGACGGGCTGGGTGATGCCGTGCCCGTTCACCAGGGTGCCGTTGGTGGAGCCGAGGTCCTCGAGGACGAGCGCCGGGCCCTGCAGGGTGAAGCGGGCGTGGGTGGCCGAGACGAACGGCTCGTCGATGACGATGTCCGAAGAGGGCGCGCGCCCGATGACGACGGGGCCGAGGATGTCGACGTGCAGGCCGCGCAGCTGGCGCGAGCCCTTCTCGACGTCGACCGACCAGATCGCCGCGTCGCGGCGCTGGCCGCGCACGAGGCCGATGCCCGTGCGCATCGCGGCGTACAGGAAGAGGTACAGGACGACGACGAGGAGGATGCGACCCGCGAAGAGAACGAGGTCGATCATGCTAGTCCTCCTTGAACGTGAGGTTCACGAGGCCGATCGTGATGACGTCACCGTCCCTCAGCGAGCACGCCTCCACGTCGATGTCGTTGACCAGGGTTCCGTTGGTGGACTTGAGGTCGTGGATGACCCACTCGCCGTTGTCGTAGACGATCTCGGCGTGGCGACGCGACACGTTGGGGTCGTGCAGGACGATCCCGCCGGGCACGCGCTCGCGGCCGATGGCGGTGCGCTGCGTGGTGACGGGGTAGCTGCGCCCGGTCTCCTGGTCGATGAGGCGGCAGGTCGCGGGCCTCGTGAGGGAGGTGGGGGCGATGACCTCGTGGACGTCGGTCGTGGACACGGGGACCGTGGCGTCCGAGGTGGACCCTGCGAGCTCGACGCTCGCGGGCGTGGCGGGGGAGGATGCCTCCTCGGCGTCGTCCGAGCCCTCGCGGCGCAGGAGCGCCTCGTCCACCACGTCGTCGATCGCGGAGTCGGGCATGACCTCGAGGCCAGCCGAGCTGCTGCCGAGGCCCGCGTCCGCGGGTCCCGCCTCCGGGCTGGGGACGGGCGCCGCGCCCGCGCCGGGGGCCTGCGCGGTGGGGGTGGGGGCAGGGGTGGGGGCCACGTTGAGGTAGGCGCTCTCCTCGGCGCGCAGGCGGGCGAGCGTGCGCGGGTCCACGTTCTCAGCGAAGACGGCGAAGCGGCCTTGCTTGAGGCTCGGGTCGACCATGAACCTCACGAGGGGCTTGCCGACGAAGGTGTAGGCGCGCTTCTTGGCCTGGGCCTCGACCAGGGAGGAGATCTCCTCGGTGATCTGCGGGTAGAGCGTGCGCATGTTCTCGTCGTCGGCGGTCGAGACGAGGACCGTGTAGAGCGCAGGTGCCGTGTCGATGCCGTCGATGACGAAGGTCTCGTCCTCCATCTCGCGGACGGCCTTCTTCGCAAGCTTCTTGAAGGAGAAGGGCTCGGACTTGACTCCGCCGCCCGCGCCGAAGATAGAACCGATGCGCTCCTCGAATATGTCCAGGACGTTCATGCTCGCTCATCACCTTCCGCGTCGCCACCGGGGCCGTGAAGGACGGTCGTGACACACATAATCACTCCTAAGACTACCGCAACGCCAAATGAGGGCAGATCGCCAGCGCCTGGGTTGGTGATATTCTCCATCTGAGCCCATGCAAACTGAAACGATGCCAAGACGAGCGCGGAGAGAGCGTAGCCGGCGATGCAGCTCGCCCTGGTGCCGCGCGCGACCAGCAGGGAGCAGACCCACGAGGCCGCGGCGACGCCGGCGAGCGAGGCCCAGCTGCCGGGGTCGCCGGCGGCGGCGACGACGCCCGCGAGCAGGCCCCGGGCGTCGAGCCCCCAGGTGCCGACGAGCCCGGACCCCCGCTCGAGGAGCCAGGCCGCCACGGCCGTCCCGAGCGCCGAGGCGGGCGGAAGGGTGCCCCCGGCCGCCGGGACCGCGGCCTCGGGCGAGCCGAGGACCAAGGGGGCGAGCAGGGCGAAGGCGCCGAGGCGCTGACGGCGTCCTATGGAGACCCACCAGAGCAGTGCGGCCAACGCGAGCAGGAGGGCGAGGGGGAAGACGTCCGCCGTCGCCCCGGAGGCGATCGCGAGCAGGCTCGAGACGGTCGCGAGGGGGACGCCGAGCACGGGGAGGGCGGCCGTCGCGGCGGCGCCGGCGCCGCAGCAGGCGGCGAGAGCGCCGCCGTCGAGGGAGAAGGCCCGAGGCAGCGTCCGCCACAGGACGGCGGCGGTCGGCAGGGCCGCGGCCGCGCGCACGAGCGCGCCCTCGAGCCAGGGGAAGCGCTCCCAGGGCGTGAGCTGGCCACCGTCCGGCGACGAGGCCGGCCCCTCCTCCTCGCCGGACTGCGAGATGAGCCAGGCGAGCGACTCCTTGCCCTCCCGTGCGTCCCCGAGCGCGCGCACGACGCCTCCCACGAGCTCCGCAACGGAGGACATGCGAGCGGCGGGGCTGGGGTCCAAGGCCCTGAGCAGGGTGCTCTCCACGACGCCGGCGAGCTCCGGCTCCACGTGGGAGAGCGACGGCGTGGGTCCGCGCCGGATCTTCTCGAGCGAGCGCTCCGGAGTGGCGGCGGCATAGGGGCAGCTGCCGGTGAGGGCCTGCCAGGCGACGACCGCGAGGGAGAAGACGTCGGTGCGCTCGTCCACGTAGTCGCCACAGATCTGCTCGGGGGGCATGTACCCCACGGTGCCGCCGCGGGCGCCCTCGAAGCCGGCGGCCGAGGCGAGCGACGCCATGCCGAAGTCGGCGAGCTTCACGGTGCCGTCGCGCGAGATCATGATGTTGGCCGGCTTGATGTCGAGGTGAAGGACGCCGTTCTCGTGTGCGAACTCGAGGGCCGACCCCACGCTCTCCAGCACGTGGGCGCACTCGTCGAAGGTGAGGACGCCCCCCTCCACGCGCGCGAGGAGCTCCTGGAGGTCCAGGCCGTCCACGTACTCCATCACGAGGTAGGAGCTCTGCGCGTCCGTCTCGAAGTCGTAGACGGTGACGATGTTGGGGTGGGAGAGCATGCTCGAGGTCCTGGCCTCGCCGAGGGCCTCCTCGAGGGTGGAGGAGGGCACGGCGCCCTCGGAGACGGTCAGGGGCATGCGCTTGATGGCTACGCGGCGCTGCAGGCGCGTGTCCCAGCAGGTGCTCACGGTGCCGAAGCCGCCCTCGTCGTTGGTCGAGAGGATGCGGTAGCGTCCGAGGAGCATGCGCGCCGCCACCGCGCCCCCTACCGGCGCGGTGGGGGCGGCGTCCGGGGCGAAGGCTCCAGAGGTCCGCGTGTCCGGGTCTGTTCTCGCTGCGTTGCGCACGACGGCTCCCTCGGTCGCGCCGGCGTCCGAGCGGCCGGCGTCTCGCGATGGCCCTCCGAAGGGCTCCCCAGGAGGGGCCATTGGAGACGCCATTGTACAGAAAAAGAATGTCCTAAGATTGTCCTTGCACTTTCCCCAGCGGTAGTAGTAGGATATGTGCTCACGCGGGCGTGGCGGAATTGGCAGACGCGTACGGTTCAGGTCCGTATGAGAGCAATCTCATGAAGGTTCAAGTCCTTTCGCCCGCACCATTGCAAAGTATGAGCACCTCCGTAGGCTTGGCCTCCGGAGGTGCTCTTCTTATGGACGGCTCTTCCGTTGCGCGGCTTACGCCCAAGGCAGGCCCCTCTCTCGGTGCAAGCCAGGCGCAAATCGGTCGCAAACCGCAGGTACGAGTCGGGAAAGGGGAGAGGGCGGGACTGCCGCCTCGCCCTCTCCCTATGCCCGCGCCCGGGCGGGTGGCTATGTATGTAAGTGGATGTAAGTGGAAGGCCGCGCGAGGCCCTCGTCCTAGTGGTTGTCCTCGTCGAAGTCCGACCAGCCGCTCTCGTCGTCATCGTCGAACAGGTCCCAGTCGTCCTCGGACTTCTCGTGGTTGTAGAACTCGCGGCGCGTCTTGCGCTCGAGGACGACGGCGATGATGAGGAAGAGGATGATTCCACCCACGACGAGGCACGCGACGCCGGGTCGGGTGCCAAACAGCCAGTCCATGAATCCAGATGCTGCGCTCATACGTGCGCCTTTCGTTATGTAACCTAGCGGAACCTCGCCAAGTATATACTTGGTCATCAAGTGTAACGGAACCAAGACGGTGCTATCACAAGGTGCGTGAAAGCCGCACCCCCGCCGAGAAGGGGAGCTTATGCTCGACATTAAGTTTGTACGAGAGAATCCCGACGTCGTGGACAAGTCCTGCGCGTCGCGCCAGAACGCGCACTGGGACCGTGAGAGGTTCTTCGAGCTCGACGAGGAGCGCCGCACCGTCATCGTCGAGGTGGAGAAGATCCAGGCGGAGCGCAACGCCGTCTCCAAGCAGATCGGCCAGCTCATGCGTGAGGGCAAGAAGGACGAGGCCGAGGCCGCAAAGGCCAAGGTCAAGGCCAACAAGGACCGCATGGACGAGCTCAACGAGAAGCGCGGTGCCGTCGAGAAGGAGCTCTTCGACCTCGTCGCCGCCATCCCCAACATCCCGCACGAGTCCGTGCCCTACGGCAAGGACGACTCCGACAACCCCGAGGTGCGCCGCTGGGGCGAGCCCACGACGTTCGACTTCGAGCCCAAGGCCCACTGGGACCTCGGCCCCGCGACCGGCATGATCGACTTCGAGCGTGGCATCAAGCTTGCCGGTACCCGCTTCTACCTGCTCGGGGGCGCTGGTGCCCTGATGGAGCGCGCCCTTATCAACTTCTTCGTCGACGAGCACGTCAAGGCCGGCTTCAAGGAGTGGTGGCCTCCCGTCATCACCAACTACGACAGCCTCTTCGGCACCGGCCAGCTGCCCAAGTTCGACGAGGACCTCTATCACGTGAGCGGCGGCATGTACCTCATCCCGACGGCCGAGGTCATGCTCACCAACATCCATCGTGACGAGATCCTCTCCGGTGACGACCTGCCCCTGTGGTACACGGCGTTCACGCCCTGCTTCCGCGAGGAGGCCGGCTCCGCGGGACGCGACACGCGCGGCATCATCCGCGTGCACGAGTTCGACAAGGTCGAGATGGTCAAGTTCGCCAAGCCCGAGGACTCCATGAACCAGCTCGAGTCCATGGTCGCCGAGGCCGAGCGCATGCTCCAGCTCCTCAAGCTCCCGTACCACGTCGTCACGCTCTGCACCGGCGACATCGGCTTCTCCGCCACCAAGTGCTATGACCTCGAGGTCTGGCTGCCGAGCTACAACGCCTACAAGGAGATCTCCTCCTGCTCCAACTGCTGGGACTTCCAGGCGCGTCGTGCGAACATCCGCTACAAGGACCCCAAGGAGTTCAAGGGCACGCGCCTCGTGCACACCCTGAATGGCTCCGGCCTCGCGGTCGGTCGCACCATGGCCGCGATCATGGAGAACTACCAGAACCCCGACGGCTCCATCACGGTGCCCGAGGTCCTGCGCCCCTACATGCGCGGCATGGAGGTCATCAAGCCCATCGCGTAGCGGAACCGCTATCGCAAGGCAGCGCGAGAAGAGCGAGGGGGAGGCCTGGCGTCGAGCCGGGCCTCCCCCTCGAGCCGTTACGCGCTGGCAGGCGCCGCCGCCGACGCGCGAGGGAGGCCCTCCCGGCGGGGTCCGCACAGGCATCGGCGTCGCGACTACTTCTTGTCTAAAGAAAAAGGCCCGGATACCCGGGCCGAAGATTCATGGTGGAGAATAGGGGATTCGAACCCCTGACCTCATGACTGCCAGTCATGCGCTCTCCCAGCTGAGCTAATTCCCCAATCAGTTGGTGCGCTAGATACTTTACCAAAGACTCGTCCGCGCGCAAGCCCCAATTTTAATTCACGGTCTGTCCATCTCTGAGCGGTCACCCCATTCTCGATTCTAGAAAAGACAAGAACAGGTGTTCCCATAGCGCTCATGGAGTAGTACAATTGTTCCCATCACAGGGGATGGGAGGCAATCATGGGAGGCTATCCGCAGGAGCACAAGGGCTACACGCTCTTGGAGGTCGATGACGGGGACGAGACGAGGAGGGTCTTTGGCTTCGAGGAGCCCGGCGGCCTTGGCGTCGGGGAGATTACACGAGGCGAGCTGACGATGTGCGTCTTCGGGACGGACGCCCACTTCCACCAGATAACCCTCGCCGAGAGAGACTACGAGAGGTGCGCCCGCCTTCTCGGCGCGGCGGACTCGCCCGAGGACGCAGGGGACCTGGTCTGCCAGCTGCGCATCTGGTTCGGGGCGACAGGGTTCTTCCTGAGCGATCTCATGGACCTGCTCGACCGGGAGGGCGTGCGCTACGGCTACCTCAATGACTGCAGGGGCGCCGGCGTCTCATACCATGCGGTCAACGGCTTCGGAGGGGAGGAGGGCCACCTGAGGCTAGTCTAGCTGGGGGGCGGGTGCCTCTTTGGTCTTTTGATAAAAAAGGAGCCCCTTTCGGGGCTCCTTCGAAGTTCTGGTGCGGCCTGAGGGATTCGAACCCGCGACAGACTGATTCGTAGTCAGTTCCTCTATCCAGCTGAGGTAAGGCCGCTTGCGGCTATTTACTATGCCAGTCGGGCCTGGATGAGTCAAGGACTTTTTTCTCCTTTTTGAGAAAAATTTGAGGGATAGAGAAAAACGCGAGGTAGAAGGGGGCGTCAGAGCAGCTGAGGTCCAGTCGCGCGAGGGGGAACCCCCAATTGCGTAAGATGGGAGCGGAGGGAACATGCACAGGCTATTTGTCATGAGCGTCGACGCGCTCTTCACGAGCAACCTCACGGACGTACGGAGGCTGCCAGGCTTCTCACAGGTGCTCGAGCGGGCCGCCATGTTCGAGGACGTGTACGCCGTCTATCCGACGCTGACCTACGTATGCCACGCGAGCATCATGACCGGATGCTGGCCCGACCGACATGGGGTGCCGCACAACCAGCTGCTCGATCCCGCTACGGGCGATCGGGTGTGGTACTGGGACTACGGGAGCCTACGCGCCCCCACCATCTTCGACTGGGCCAAGAGGGCGGGGAGGACCTGCGCCTCGGTCGGATGGCCGGTTACGGCCGCGGCGGACGCGATAGACGTGAACGTGCCCGAGGTCTGGGTCTGCGACCCCCAGATGATGCGGGACGAGCTCTTGCCCCAGGCTCTGGACGAGGTCTACCGGCGGGGGTGCTCGCCCGCCGGCTTCTCCCTCTACGAGCGGCACAAGGACCTCTTGGTCAACAACGCGACGCCCTACCTCGACGAGTTCGACGTGGCCTGCTGCGAGGAGGTCATCGAGGGATGCAGGCCGGACGTGCTGCTCACGCACCAGGCCCACCTCGACCACGTGCGTCACTCCTGCGGCGTGGACTCCCCCCAGGTCCAGGACGCCCTCAGGTTCCACGACTCCCTCGTGCAACGCTGCATCGAGTCCATGCGCCGCGCAGGCACCCTCGACGACACCGTCTTCGTGATCCTCGGTGACCACGGGCACCTGCGCGTGGACTACAAGATCTGCCCCAACGTCCTTCTCGCCCGGGCGGGCCTCATCGACTTGGACGCAGGCGGAGTGCCAGGCTCATGGCGGGCCTACGTCCAGAGCGCCGGCGTGAGCGCACAGCTCTTCGCGCGGGACGGCCGGGCGCTCGAGGAGGCGAGGGCGGCCCTCGCGCCCCTGGTGGAGGACGGGCTCGTGACCAGCGTCCTCACCCGCGAGGAGGCGCGCCGCCTCTACCACGCCGGGGGCGACTTCGCCCTCATGATGGAGGCGGCTCCCAACCACGCCTTCGGCGCGGACTGCACGGGCGAGCTCGTGTGTGCCTCGGGCAGCGAGGACTACCGCTACGCGGTCTCCACCCACGGGCACCTGCCATCGCGCGGGCCCCGCCCACCCTTCGTCGTGGCTGGCCCGGGCGTCGAGCCTGGTCGTTACGTCGGGGCGCGCCTCGTCGACGAGGCGCCCACGCTGATGAGGCTTGCGGGGATTCCCTACGACGAGGCCGCGCTCGACGGAACGGACCTCTTTGGTCCGGGGTCGCCGGCGGTCAGGGTCCCGGACTGGGCATAGCGCCCAAGATAAGGAAAAACCCGCCCGACCTGACGGTCCGGCGGGTGCATTTACTGGCGGAGAGCTGGGGATTCGAACCCCAGATAGGATTTGGTCCTATACTCGCTTAGCAGGCGAGCACCTTCGGCCTCTCGGTCAGCTCTCCAATCAACATGCTTGAGCATCATACCCCAGTGAGGACAAAGTCACAACTTCAACATCTGCGGAAGGTCGCCCACGACGACGTCCTCTGGGTGGGCGCGCAGCGTGTCCCAGGAGAAGCGCCCGACAAGGGCCTCGGCCGAGAGGGCCTCGCCAGGCTCCGCGAGCGACACGAGGGACGCGAGCCAGCCGATCAGCGGCTCGGGGCCGGCGAGGCGCGAGCGGAGGTAGCCGAGGTCGAGGTCGTGGTCCCGCTTCGAGAGGCGACGCCCCTCGGGCGTTATGAGGAGGGGCACGTGCGCGTAGCGGGGGTGGGAATAGCCCAGCAGGTCCTGCAGGTACATCTGGCGCGCGACCGAACCGAGGAGGTCGCTGCCGCGGACGACGAGGTCGACCCCCATGAGGGCGTCGTCCACCACGACCGCCAGCTGGTAGGCGATGACCCCGTCGGAGCGCCTCACGATGAAGTCCCCGCAGTCGCGCGCGAGGTTCTCCCGCCGCTCCCCGAAGACGAGGTCGTGAAACCTCACCTCGGCGGCAGGGTCCTCGGCGTCGGGGACGCGCAGGCGCGTGGCCGGCGGGCGGAGGCGCGAGCGCCGCGCGACCTCGCTCGGCGAGAGGCCACGACAGGTTCCCTGGTACACGTAGGTGCCGTCCGAGGCGTGGGGCGCGCTCGCGGCATGGAGCTCCTGCCTCGTGCAGAAGCACGGGTAGGTGTGGGGGGCGAGCTCGCGCAGCGCCTCGAGGTAGAGCCCGCCCCGGTCGGACTGGAAGTAGGGGCCCTCGTCCCAGTCGAGCCCGAGCCAGCGGAGGTCGTCCACGAGCAGGCCCGCGACCTCACGGTCCTGCGCCCGGGGGTCGAGGTCCTCGATCCGCAGGACGACGCGCCCGCCCGCGGAGCGGACCGCGAGCCAGCCCATGAGCGCCGAGAAGACGTTGCCCGCATGCATGCGACCGGAGGGCGTCGGGGCGAAGCGCCCGACAGGGCCGCCGTGCGCGCTGTCCCTCCCGGCCACTACCCCTCCTCCCCAAAGAGGTCGCTGGCGTAGGCGTAGACCTCTATCCCGCAGGTGGGGGTCGGCGGCGCGGTGCGGACCCTGCGCATCCCCGCGTGGTCGTAGAAGCCGAAGTCGCAGCCGTCGTCGGTCATGAGGTAGAAGCCCCGCGCTCCCGTCTCCCTGAAGTGGTCGAGCGCGGCGGAGAAGAGCCTCCCGCCCACGCCCCTGCCCCTGAGCGCGGGTGCCGTCACGAAGAGCTCGACGGAGGCGTCGGCGTAGGGCTCCCCGCTCGCGGCGATCCGGTCGGAGAGCGCCTGCTCGCGCTCGAGCACCTCGATGCCCTCCGTCGTCGCCGCATCCCAGCGCTCCCTCGCGGGCAGCGTCGCCATGAGCAGGTCGATGCGCCTGCGCCAGAGGTTGTAGTGGGGCGCCGACCCGCGGCTCGCGCACAGGATGACCCCGCCGGCGACGCCGTCCTTCTCGGCCACGAGCGACCAGTCGTGGTGGAGGAGGTGGTGGCAGAGCTCGACCGCGCCGAGGGTGCCCTTGAGCGCGGTCGGGGCGTCGGGGAACCAGAGGTCGGCGAGGAGGGGCGCGAGCGCCTCGACGTCGCGCTCCTCGAAGGGGCGCAGCCTTGCTCCGCCCTGCTCGTCCACCCTGTCGCGACGCGGGTCGCATCCCCCTCGCAGCGGCGAGGGGGCCTGGTTTGTGCTCGACATTCGACTCTCCTGGATTCGGGCGCGACCGCGCCCCCGAGTGGGTATACCGAAGTACATGGTAGACATCGTAGCGATTGGGCGCCGGCGCGGCCCGGTGCGGGGGAGGGGCGTATGTCAGAGGTCGACGAAGCCATGCAGGAGGGCTTCCAGCTGGGAAGGCCGGCGCTCGTGTGCAGGTGGAGGCTCGCCGGCGCGCGGCTCCCGATGGCCAACAGGCACATGCGGGCCCTCGGGGAGCGCGCGGTCCTGGGGTCGCGCCTCTCGGCGCAGCTGCTCGCCTGGGTCAAGCAGCACATCGAGTGGACGCTCGCGGACGGGGCGGCCGAGCATCCGGACGGCGTGCTCATGCTCGTGGTGGACGAGAAGGGCCGGGCGGCGATGAGCGTGGGGCCCTACGAGGGGCTGGCGTCGACGACGACGGAGGCCCTCGTCGAGCGCGCCCGCGCCTCCACGGTGGAGGCCCTGCGCACCGGCGTCGCCCCCGAGACCCTCTGGGCCGTCTCCGGGGATGCGCTCGTGTGGGGCGCGGCTCCGCAGCGCCCCGCCTCCGCCACGGGCTCGCTGATGGGCGACCTTGCCCGCACGCTGGGGATCCCCGTCAGGAGGGACGACGCCCTCGCCGAGGAGGTGGCCGCCGACCCCGCCGCCTACGAGGAGGTCTTCCTCGTCTCGGACGAGCACGGCGTCGTGCCTGCCCGAGACGCCTCCGGCGCGCGGGCGCTGAAGTTCGCCCAGGGCTACGAGCGCCTGCTCGACAGGACCGCGCGCCTCTAGCCTCCCGGCGCCTTGCCGGCGCGGCATGACGGCCCCGGCCTGCCCCGTCGGCGCCCCATCCCGTCCGACCTCGCCTCGAGGCCTGGCCGGGATACCCCGGCGCGGTGCCCGCTGCATTGCGGGGGTGTGGTTGCTGTATCATGTGGAAAGCACTGTGTGGGGAGCATGGCGCACAGGCGGCCCCGGCCGATTACTGGGGTATGAACTCGTGATAGCCACCGGATCCTCGGTGGACCGTATCGCTTCGAAGGAGAGGATATGGCGAGAAAATTCAAGTCGATGGACGGTAACGAGGCGGCAGCCTACGTCTCGTACGCCTTTACGGAGGTGGCGGGCATCTACCCGATCACGCCGTCCAGCCCGATGGCCGACCACGTCGACCAGTGGGCAGCTCAGGGCAAGAAGAACATCTTCGGCACGCCCGTCAAGGTGGTCGAGATGGAGTCCGAGGGCGGCGCGTCCGGCACCGTTCACGGCTCGCTCGGCGCTGGCGCCCTCACCACCACCTACACGGCGTCCCAGGGCCTTCTCCTGATGATTCCGAACATGTACAAGATCGCCGCCGAGCAGCTGCCGGGCGTCTTCCACGTGTCCGCGCGTACCGTCGCCACCCAGGCGCTCAACATCTTCGGTGACCACTCCGACGTCATGGCCTGCCGCCAGACCGGCTTCGCCATGCTCGCCGAGGGCAACGTCCAGGAGGTCATGGACCTCGCCCCCGTCGCCCACCTCTCCGCCATCGAGGGCAAGGTGCCGTTCCTCAACTTCTTCGACGGCTTCCGCACCTCGCACGAGATCCAGAAGGTCGCCGTGTGGGACTACGCCGACCTCGCGGACATGTGCGACATGGACGCGGTCCAGGCCTTCCGCGACCACGCGCTCAACCCCGAGCACCCCGCCGCCCGCGGTAGCCACGAGAACGGCGACATCTTCTTCCAGCACCGCGAGGCCTGCAACAAGGTCTACGATGAGCTGCCGAAGGTCGTCCAGGGCTACATGGACAAGATCAACGCCAAGCTCGGCACCAGCTACCACCTGTTCGACTACTACGGCGCCCCCGACGCCGACCGCGTGGTCGTCTGCATGGGCTCCTTCTGCGACACGCTCGAGGAGGTCATCGACTACCTCAACGCTCACGGCGAGAAGGTCGGCCTGGTGAAGGTGCGCCTCTATCGCCCCTGGTCCGTCGAGGACTTCGTGGCCGCGCTCCCCGAGACGGTCAAGAAGATCGCGGTCCTCGACCGCACCAAGGAGCCCGGCTCCATCGGCGAGCCCCTCTACGAGGACGTCGTCTCCGCGCTCTACGAGGCCGGTCGCTCCGACCTGGTCGTCGTCGGCGGCCGCTACGGCCTCGGCTCCAAGGACGAGCCGCCCGCGGCAGCCTTCTCCGTCTACGAGGAGCTCAAGAAGGACCAGCCCAAGCGCGAGTTCACGATCGGCATCGTGGACGACCTCACCAACCTGTCCCTCCCGATGGACCCCGACGCCCCCAACACGGCCGCGGAGGGCACCATCGAGTGCAAGTTCTGGGGCCTTGGCGGCGACGGTACGGTCGGCGCCAACAAGAACTCGATCAAGATCATCGGCGACCACACCGACAAGTACGTCCAGGCCTACTTCCAGTACGACTCCAAGAAGACGGGCGGCGTGACCATCAGCCACCTGCGCTTCGGTGACAAGCCCATCCGCTCGCCGTACTACGTGACCAAGGCCGACTTTGTCGCATGCCACAACCCCAGCTACATCGTCAAGGGCTTCAAGATGGTCCGCGACGTCAAGCCCGGCGGCACCTTCCTGGTCAACTGCCAGTGGAGCGACGAGGAGTTCGCGGAGAAGATGCCTGCCGCCGGCAAGCGCTACATCGCCGAGAACAACATCTCCGTCTACCTGATCGACGCCATCGACCTGGCCGCCAAGGTCGGCATGGGCAAGCGCACCAACACGGTGCTCCAGTCCGCCTTCTTCGCGCTGGCCAAGGTCCTGCCCGCCGAGGACGCCCTGCAGTACATGAAGGACGCCGCGGAGAAGTCCTACGCCAAGAAGGGCCAGGCCATCGTCGAGGCCAACTGGAAGGCCATCGACGCCGGCGCCACCGCCTTCCACAAGTTCGACGTCCCGGCCGAGTGGGCCAATGCCACCGACGAGAGGAAGGAGGTCGTCCTCGAGGGCCGCGACGCCATCGTCAAGCAGGTCAAGGAGCTCCTTACCCCGATCAACCTCATGGATGGCGACTCCCTGCCCGTCTCCGCGTTCAAGGACAACGCCGACGGCCAGTGGGAGCTGGGCGCCTCCGCGTACGAGAAGCGCGGCACCGCCGTCATGGTCCCGCGCTGGGACGCCAGCAAGTGCATCCAGTGCAACACCTGCGCCTACGTCTGCCCGCACGCCACGATCCGTCCGGTCGTCATGAACGCCGAGGAGGCCGCCAAGGCGCCCGCGTCCATGAAGACGACTGAGCTCAAGGTCCCGAAGGACACCGGCTACACCTTCACAATCGCCGTCTCCCCGCTTGACTGCATGGGTTGCTACAACTGCCTGGCGGTCTGCCCCAAGAGCACCCCGAAGGACGGCGGCGCCCTCACCATGGTCCCGCTCGAGGAGGAGCTCGACCAGGCCGAGGCCTGGGACTACGGCGTGAACAAGGTCTCCGAGAAGTCCGAGCTTGCCAACGACAAGAACGTCAAGGGCTCCCAGTTCCACAAGCCCCTGCTCGAGTTCTCCGGCTCCTGCGCCGGCTGCGCCGAGACCAGCTATGCTCGCCTCGTCACCCAGCTCTTCGGTGACCGCATGTTCATCTCCAACGCCACCGGCTGCTCCTCCATCTGGGGCAACCCCGCGGCCACCTCGCCGTTCACGACCAACGCGTGCGGCCACGGCCCGGCGTGGAACAACTCGCTGTTCGAGGACAACGCCGAGCACGGCCTCGGCTTCGAGGTCGGCTACGAGGCGGAGCAGGAGCGCCTCGTCGCCCTCACCGAGCAGCTCCTCAAGGTCGAGGGCCTGCCCACCTCGCTGCAGGACGCTGCGACTGCGTGGCTCGAGAACCGCACCGTCTCCGGCGTCTCCCAGAACGCGTCCGCTGCGTTCGCCAAGGAGCTCGAGGGTGTCGACAACGACGTGGCCAAGAAGATCCTGGCCGACAAGTCCTACCTCTCCAAGAAGTCCTTCTGGATCTTCGGCGGCGACGGCTGGGCCTATGACATCGGCTTCGGCGGCCTCGACCACGTCCTGGCCTCCGGCCGTAACGTCAACGTCTTCGTCTTCGACACCGAGGTCTACTCCAACACGGGCGGTCAGGCGTCCAAGGCTTCCAACCTCGGCCAGGTCGCGCAGTTCGCTGCGGCCGGCAAGGAGACCAAGAAGAAGTCCCTCGCCGAGATCGAGATGTCCTACGGCTACGTCTACGTCGCGCAGGTCGCCATGGGCGCCAACCCGATGCAGACCCTGAAGGCCATCGCCGAGGCCGAGGCCTACGACGGCCCGTCCCTGGTCATCGGCTACAGCCCCTGCGAGATGCACTCCATCAAGAAGGGCGGCATGATGCACTGCCAGGAGGAGATGAAGCGCGCCGTCGACTGCGGCTACTGGAACCTCTTCCGCTTCAACCCCGCCGCTCCGGAGGGCAAGAAGTTCTCGCTCGACTCCAAGGAGCCGAAGGGCGGCTATCAGGACTTCCTGATGAACGAGGCCCGCTACGCGCGCCTGACCCGCGAGTTCCCGGGCCGCGCGGAGGAGCTCTTTGCCAAGAACGAGGAGGCCGCGATGCAGCGCTACGCGCACCTGCTCAAGCTCAAGGACATGTACGCAGACGCCTAGGCCATAGCCTAGGGGCTTGGGCGTAGACGTCCCGAGGTTCGTCGAGGGGCCGGGAGGAGAGATCCTCCCGGCCCCTCCTTCGTTTCGGGAGCGCGACTGTCATGGTGTGCGCCACAAGGTGCGTGACGTGGCGTCTGTAGGCTATGCTGCGCATCGGGGCGCCCCCACCCTTCCTATCGCATTGGGTGTATCCTCTGCTATATATTTATGTGTTCTGGAGGCGGGCGCGCCCGCCGCCACCGCCGCGCGGACAGGTCCACGCAGCCGTCGCGTCCTGAAGAGCGCAGCGAGCGTCAGGGGCAGAATCGGGCTTTCGAGTTCAGAAGGGGCCTAGCTCAAGTTGAATCCCGCAATCGTCATCCCGACGTATTGGAAAGAGAACGACACGGACGACGGGTCGACGCTGGTCGGCTCCTACGACCACGCGACGCCGATCACCAAGCCCGTCCCCGAGCTCGAGACCTGCCTGGAGTCGCTCGAGCAGGTGCGGGGCGTGCTCAGGGTGATCGTCCTGCTCGTCGCCCCGAGCCCCTGCGCCGAGGCGGCCCGTGCCCGCGTCAACGCCATCTGCAGGGCGCACCCAAACCTGAATCCCCTCATCGTCGGCCCCCGCGAGGCCGGCTACGTGATCAATGCCCTCCACGTCGTCGCCCCCAACCTCGAGGGGGAGACCGTCTCGCTGCGCGGCTACGGCGCGATCCGCAACATGGGCCTCGTCGTTGCGGCCGCCCTCGGCCACGACGTCGTGGTCTTCATGGACGACGACGAGCTCGCCCTCGACGAGAACTTCCTCGTCGACGGCGTCTTCGGCCTGGGCCTGCTGACCCGTCAGGACCTGCCCGTCTCGGCCAAGAGCGGCTACTTCTACGACGCCGACGACTCCTGCCTCGCTGACGAGGAGAACGAGCGCTGGTGCGACCACTGGTGGACCAAGAAGCGGGAGTTCAACCAGTGGATGCGTCGTGCCCAGCAGTCGACGAGGATCTCGCGGTCCAACTACGTCTGCGGCGGCTGCCTCGCGATCCATGCGGACGCCTTCTGCCGCGTCGCCTTCGACCCCTACATCACGCGCGGCGAGGACCTCGACTACCTCTTCAACCTGCGCATGAACGGCATGGACATGTGGTTCGACAACCAGTGGGCCGTCAAGCACCTGCCGCCCCCGTCCACCTCGGAGGCCGGCAGGTTCATGCAGGACGTCTACCGCTGGACCTACGAGTGCGAGAAGATCGACGTCGCCAACCACCGGATCGGCCTGCACAAGGTCACGCCGGAGTCTCTCATGCCCTACCCGGGGCCCTGGATCTCGCCCGGCGTCCGCACCAAGATCTTCGTCACGTCGCTCCTGCGCTCGATCGCCGGGCCCGAGCGGCAGCGCTACTTCGACATCTGGCTCAAGTCCCGCGGCGAGGCAAAGAGCTGGGCCGCCCGCACGAGCGAGAGCTACCTCTCGTTCCAGACCTACTGGCCCGGCATGATGTCGCAGCTCTGGCGAGACGAGCCGCTCGCCGACGCGATTCTCGAGACCGGAACCCCGACCCAACCCAAGAGGAGGCGTCGGCGCAGATGAGGGCGCGACTGACGGAACATAGCGGAACCCTGGCGCTCGTCGCGTCCGTCGCGGTCGCCGTCTCGATGCTCCTGCTGCTCTCGTGGGGCATCTCGACTGGCAACCTCGTGGCCGCGATGGTGTCGGGCGCCTTCCTGGCCATAGACATCGTGCTGTCCGGCTCCGTCGTCATGGTGCCGGACAACCTGCGCTCGCAGGCGACGGAGCGCACGCTGCGCCTCGCGTCGAGCACCCTCGCGCACATGCGCGACGGCCTCACGCCGGAGAACTGCACCGCCGTCTGCCAGCTGCTCCTGCCCGAGACCCAGGCCTGCGCCATCTCCATGACGGACACGGAGTCCGTGCTTGCCTTCGTCGGCGACGCCGTGAGCCGTACCCACGTGGGCTCGCCCAACACGGCCCCGACCGAGGAGGTGCTCAGGAGCGGCCGCATGGAGACCTTCAGCTCGCGCGACCTCACCGAGCGCGCGGCGCGCGAGGACGCGAAGGGCCCCGCGCGCGGGCGCTCCTACACGGTCGACGGCTACCCCGCCGGCATCATCGTCCCCCTCGTCGTGAGCGAGAAGCCCGTGGGGACCCTCAAGCTCTACTACCATACGGCGCGCCAGATCGACCGCACGCAGCTGAGGATCGCGCGAGGCCTCGCCGACCTCCTCTCCACGCAGCTCACGGCCTACGAGCTCGACCAGCAGGCCGAGCTCACGGCGAAGGCGGAGGTCAAGGCCCTCCAGGCGCAGATCAACCCGCACTTCCTCTTCAACACCCTGAACACCATAGCCTCGCTCACCCGGACGGACCCGGCGCGTGCGCGCGATCTCCTGCGGCAGTTTGCCGTGTTCTACCGCCGCACGCTCGAGAGCTCGGAGTCGCTCATCCCGCTCTCGCAGGAGCTCGAGCAGACCAGGCGCTACCTCGGGATAGAGAAGGCGCGCTTCGGCGAGGCGCGCATCGTCGAGTCCGAGCACGTCGGGCCCGGTCTCGGCGACGTGATGGTGCCCGGCTTCCTCATCCAGCCGATCGTCGAGAACTCGGTGCGCCACGCCATGCGCGACGACGGACCGCTGCACATCGACATCCACGTCGCGCTCGACGGCGACGACGTCCTCATCGCCGTCGCGGATGACGGGCTGGGCATGGAGCAGGAGGTCGCCGACTCGCTGGCGGCAGAGCCCCGCCCCGCGGTCGGCGGGCAGGGCTTGGGTGGCGGGCAGGGCGCGGGAATCGCGCTCTGGAACGTCTCCGAGAGGCTCAAGCGCTTCTTCGGCGCGGGGTCGGGGCTCGAGATTCTCTCCAAGGTGGGGGAGGGCACCTGCGTGACGCTGCGCCTCGCCGGCGCGGCCCCCAAGGAGGGGTTCGACGAGGGGGTCCTTCTCGCCTGATGCCCGCCGGCGGGACCCGTGGGCGCGCACGCCCAATTCACCCTTTCGCCAAAACTCGGTTAGTGTATGCTAGTCGAGTTCGTATGCCTTTGCGAAGGCGGATTGGTGGGTGGTTTAATGCTGCGTGCAATGGTCGTGGACGACGAGGAGCCGGCTCGCTCCGAGCTGCGCTATCTGCTCGAGGAGACGGGCAGGGTGGACACCATCGTCGAGGCCACCAGCGCGAGGGAGGCCGTCGAGCGCCTCATGGAGAACCGTGTCGACGTCATGTTCCTCGACGTCTCCATGCCCAAGACCTCGGGCATGCAGCTCGCGGAGGCCCTCCACAAGCTGAAGAACCCCCCTGCCATCGTCTTCGTCACGGCCTACAGCGAGTACGCGGTCGAGGCCTTCGGCGTGGACGCGGTCGACTACCTGATGAAGCCGGTCGAGACGGACCGCCTCAACCAGGCGCTCGACAAGGTCCAGTCGCATGTGAAGCCGCAGGCCACGCCCCACTCCACGGTGGAGCGCATCCCGGTGGAGAAGGGCGGCCGCAAGGTCCTCGTCCCCGTCGACCAGATCCGCTACATCGAGGCCAAGGACGACTACTCCTGCATTTACACGGACAACGACCGCTTCCTCTCCACGATCTCGCTCGCCAAGCTCGAGACCAAGCTGGCGCCCCACGGGTTCTTCCGCGTGCACAGGGGCTACATCGTTAATCTCGCCTTCGTGGAGGACGTCGAGGTGGTCTCCGGCGGCATTCTGCAGCTGGGCATCAACGGCATCGAGGGCAAGAAGATCTCGGTCTCGAGGAGGCGCGTCGTCGCGCTGAAGCGCGCGCTCGGCCTCTAGCCCGGCCCCCGCCACCCGAGGCGCCCCCGCGCCGGTGGCCTGTTCGCACCGGCCCGAGAGCGCTGGCCGGTGACCCGAGTACCCCGCAAGGGAGCGGTGAGTCCTTCCCCTAGCATGCGATACGACATCATCTCCGACACGCACGGCCACCTGTCCAGCGAGCTCCTCCGCGAGCTCGAGGGCGCAGACCTCATCCTCCACGCCGGCGACTGCTGCTCCGTGGACGACTACGAGAGGCTCTGCGGCATCGCCCGCGTCGCCATGTGCGTCGGCAACAACGACTACCACTTTGGCTACGGCCCCGAGGTCAAGCGCGTCACGCGCGTCTTCTCGTCGGGCCTGAGGTGGCAGATCTGCCACTACGAGGAGCGCCTCGACCTCAAGACCTGCGACGTCGCCGTCTGCGGGCACACCCACCGGCCGTTCGTGCGCCGCGCGGGCGACGTGCTGGTCGTGAACCCCGGCAGCCCGACCTACCCGCGGACCCAGCTTGGCCCCACCATGGTGCGCGTCATGGTGGACGAGGGGGACGGCACCGGCAGGGGCACCATCCTGAGCGCTGAGGTCATCCGGCTCACGGACCCCGAGCGGAGCGAGGGGCGCGCCTGGCGCTAGCGCCCGCCGTCGCGCCGGCCCTCGGCCTCTCGGTCGCCGTGGCGGTCGGTGCGCCGCCTCCGGACCTGGTCGGGATCCCCCTCCGAGGCCGGCTCCTGCAGCAGGAGCGGACAGACGAGCCTGGTGTAGACGGAGAGCCACGCGAGCGAGACGCAGAAGCCTGCGAGCACGTCGGACGCATAGTGGACTCCCAGGTACACGCGGCTCGCGCCCACGCCGGCGATGATCAGGGCGAAGAGGACGCACCAGGCCCACCTGAGGCGCCGGTCGCGCTCGTGGTGCCAGACCATCCAGATGCACAGGCCGAAGAAGGCCATGGCGACCATCGAGTGGCCCGAGGGGAAGCTGTAGCCGGACGCCGGGACGAGTCGGAAGCCGTCCGGCCTGGGGCGCTGGACGACCTGCTTCAGGACGACGTTCAGCGCGAGGGCGCCCGCGAGGTTGATCGCGGCTGCGAGGCCCGGGCGCCTGCCGGGGGCGAAGGCGGCGATGGCGAGGAGGACGGTCAGCAGGACCGCGGGGGTCGCGAGGTTGGAGAGCTGCTCCATGACCGCGGTCAGCGCGGGTCGGCGCACCCTGAAGACAAGCTCGGTGTAGACGGCGGAGTCGAAGCGCGCGAGCCCGGCGCTGTCGAGGTGCTCGAGGACGACCCAGAAGGCGACGAGGGCGCACGCGGCGAGCACGTAGTGCCAGCTCGCGGAAAGGGTGGGGTGGAGGTCTCCCCACGGCCGTCCCCCATGGGCCCGCGAGCGGTCGTCCTTATCGTCCGCCATGGCCTACAGGGCCTCCTCGATCTCGCGCTCGAGCTCCTCCTTGGGCATGTTGCCCACCATCGTCTTCACCGGCTGCCCGTTCTTGAAGAGGATGAGCGTGGGGATGGAGACGATCCGGAACTTGGTGGCGAGCACGCCCTCGTCGTCCACGTTGCACTTGTAGACGTCGAGCCTGCCCGCCATCTCCGCGCCGATCTGGTCGACCGTCGGCGCGAGGGCACGGCATGGCCCGCACCAGGTGGCCCAGAAGTCCACGAGCAGCGGGCGGGTGGCCGAGCCGAGGATCGAGCCGAAGGTCGCGGCGGTAATCTCCCTGGTTGCCATGGTATATCCTCCTCTTGTGCACCGTGGCCGTAGTCGGGGCCGGGTGCCTATGCTTATACCCTAAATCCGCGCCCCCGCACGGGCGGGCGCGGGGCGCGCGGAGGCCGCCGGGGTGCCAGGGAGGCGCAGGTGGATTGAATTTGTAAGCGCAACACTGCATTCCGAAGCGCAACGTTTGCATCAAGTCCTGCAGAATGCGGCGGAAGCGTTGCGGCAAGGCGTGCAATTCGGCCTTCCGGAGGGCCCTGGGCG
>Ga0256406_1002348_pt1 | contig 26976 bp, 18 predicted proteins | sample RumenRJG_03DNA_FD_185986 | JGI IMG/M metagenome (GOLD analysis project Ga0256406, IMG submission 185986) | Bovine rumen microbial communities from Lethbridge, Alberta, Canada - RJG_03 | ecosystem: Host-associated > Mammals > Digestive system > Stomach > Rumen | place: Canada: Alberta | collected...
GCAAGGAACTCAAACTTTGCAGATGTGTTGTCTTCCATACTTCAAAGGTAAGGTCTTTTGATACACAAACCTACCTTCAAGTATATGTTTATGTCACATTATGCCACGGAAGTTTGCAAGTGTCCCGAGCCGGAACAGGAACAAAAGCCTATTACCACTGTCTCCTTGGACTTTGATGGCTGGGACGATGATTACTACTATGGAGAGAGCAGGAATATCAGGAAGGTGGCAGGGTATAGTACTTTCTCAAGTCTGGTAAAGGAAAGTGTCGATAAACTCACCGTCAAGTATGACAAGACCGCACTGGACTACTGTAAGAACAAACTGAAGAAGGTGGCGGGAAGTTTAAAGTACGATGACATCTTGAAGGTTGTAGAAGACGAGGAAACCACTCTTGTAGACTATCTGACGGGGATCGCTGATGAGTATCTGGAGAACGCGAAGATAGAACTCAATGGGAAAGAACTCCAGAACAATGGTGATGAAAGGCACATCTTCAAGCAAGCTAAAAAGTTATTTGCGCACGAAATCGCCAAGGAACTAATTCAGAATATAAAGAAAGAAACCCTGTAGTGTCCTATGAAGAAGTTAAGTGAAATCCTATTAGAGCGGCGTACGTTGGAAGTTCAGACACCAGCACTGCACCCCACCCCGGCACTAGTCCTTTTTGGTGATGTCCTGGATCCGGACAAAGTGATTAACTCCCCGGAGATTGAAAAGCTGGCCGGTTACTTCTTTGCGAACTCCAACCTTTCAGTTGTCCCGGTGGAAGACCCGGAGAAGGTGCATGACTGGCTCAGGGATGAACAGTATAAAACGGACGTTCAAGGACGCGCTATGATTTATCCAGTGAAGGCCAAATTTGAGGACTGGACTTTGGAGACGCATAGCGATGAGTATTCCGGGCCGTTATATATCCAGGTACTATCTACAGATGAGGTGGCACTTAACATCCTCACCATCACATGTCAATGGTTTGACGGGCTTTTCAGGAATGACTATTATGTGGTGGGGGCGATTGTCGCCGCGGAAGATTTAGAGAAGATTATCAATAAATGATTGTCTTCCATATGACCTTACGCTTTGGAGCCTCGCTTAATTAGCGGGGCTTTGTTTATATGAAGAGAACTGTTTCAGTTTGTCCCACTTGTCCCGAGCAGGGACAGAGGGACGGTGATGGTAATCATAGAATCTTCTGTCATCATATCTCTAATAATCCTAATAAGCATAACGGCTGGAATGGAACGGAAGCTATTGATACAAATGCAGAAATAGAGATTTATTTTGTAAATTTGCAAGAATAACACCCTTATGTCCTTCTTAAACCGCATATTCTCGAATAGGCGTATTATGTCGCAAGAAACTTCCCCCAAAAAGGGAGTTGAAGAGAAGGCACTATCTCCTGTCGCTTATACCACTCAAGAATATGCGAAACTAATTACATTCACCCAGACCTTGAACGCCCTCCTGATGTCAGACAAGTACCTGCCCAGGAGTGACTACAAGCACGTGGTGGAGGAATATGCGGAACTGAACAGCTTCTTCCAGAACCAGAAGGCGGCTAAGACGCTCAGCTACTACTGCTCGGCCAATGGTGTGCCCGGTGCTGAGGTAGAAGCTTTCCTGCGGAACTATGCGGATATCGCAAATCTGGAGTCCGGTTCAGAGAGTATCCGCCGACACAACCAAACGTTCCTGGAGCGGCATCTTGAGTCCGAGAAGGACTACCTGGACAACATCCTCAAGTCCGTTGACCCGGTCATAAGCCTGGATGCAGAACAGCGGCAGGTGGTGCTCTCAGATGAGGACTACACACTGGTTATCGCTGGCGCCGGTGCTGGAAAGACAACCACAGTAGCGGCAAAGGTCCGGTATCTGGTCGAGCGTCAGCACATAGATCCGGAGAAGATCCTGGTGATTTCTTTTACCAACAAGGCCGTGGGCGAACTGCGGGACAAGATCAATAAGGCGCTCCGGATAAAGTGCCCGGTGACGACCTTCCACAGCACCGGCTACGCCATCCTCCGGAAGCAAGATCCGGCCGGAAAGAACATCCGGGACGGCGGCTTCCTCTTCAACATCGTCAACAACTACCTCAAGAGCAACATCCTGGAGCAGCCGGAGCTGGTGGACAAACTCATCCTCTTCTTCGGCAGCTACTTTGACGCGCCATACGAGGGTGATGACCTCAATTCCTTCTTCAACTACATCTCCAAAGCGGATTTCACCACGCTCAAGGGGAATATGAGCGAGTACACGGAGGAGATCATCAACAAGCGCACCGGCAACCGCATTTCCATCGCACACGAAGCGCTGCGGTCGGCCCAGGAAGTCCAGATAGCGAACTTCCTGTACCTCAATAAGATTGATTACGCCTACGAGAAGCCGTACAAGTACAATATCATCCGTGCTCACAAGCCCTACACCCCGGACTTCACCATCACCCAGGGCGACCACGTGGCTTACATCGAGCACTTCGGCATCACCCAGGACGGCCGGAACAACCGGTACAGCCAGGAGCAGCTGGAGCGCTACAAGGCAGCCATCAATGACAAAGTGAAGCTGCACCGCCAGCACGGCACCGAACTCATCTACACTTTCTCCTCATACAACGACGGCCGGCCGCTGCTGGTCCACCTGGAAGAGGAACTGAAGGCTCACGGTTTCAACCTGGAGCCCCGCTCCTCCAAGGAAGTCTTCGACAAGATTGTCTCCACCGAGGAGAACAAATACATCTTGAAGCTGGTCAAGCTGGTTTGCACCTTCATCCAGAATTTCAAGACCAACGGCTTCAACACCGAGAAGTTCTACGAGTGGGAAAGCAAGTCCACCAACGAGCGCACGAAACTCTTTCTGGACGTCTGCCAGCAATGCTATCTGGAGTACACCAAGCGCCTGAAGCAACAGCACGCTGTGGACTTCGAGGATATGATTAATGAGTCCGCCCGCATCCTCCGGGAGCAGAAGAATTCTGGCGTGAAGCTCGACTTCAAGTACATCATCGTCGACGAGTACCAGGACATCTCCAGGCAACGTTTCGACCTCACGAAAGCCCTCAGCGAAGTCTGCGACGCCAAGATAATTGCCGTAGGAGACGACTGGCAATCCATCTACGCCTACGCCGGTGCCCGCATTGAACTCTTCACCCAGTTCAAAAAGGCCATGGGCTACGGCGAGGAGCTGAAGATCACCAAGACCTACCGCAACGCTCAGGAAGTCATCGACATCGCCGGCGGTTTCATCCAGCAGAACGAATCCCAGCTGAAAAAGGCCCTGGTATCCCCGAAGCACATCACAAACCCCATCGTCATCCAGACCTACACGGAAGAGGTTGACCGCAAGCAGTTCGAAGGAAAGGGCGGCCGCTACTTCCTCATCGGTAAGACCGTCGAAGCCGCAATGGAGAAGATCCTCTCCGAGAATCCCAAATCCTCCATCCTCTTGCTGGGCCGCTATGGATTTGATGCTTTCAACCTCGGCAAATCAGCCGACTTCCAGTACAACCCCGACGATGGTAGCGTCCGCTCCCACCGCTTCCCTGGCGTCAAGATTGAATTCATGACAGTCCACCGCGCCAAAGGCCTCGGCTACGACAACGTCATCATCATCAACGCCCGCAACGAACTCTACGGTTTCCCATCCCAGATCCAGGAAGATCCCGTCCTCAAATACGTCGTGAAAGGCGACTACAGCATTGACTACGCCGAAGAGCGCCGCCTCTTCTACGTCGCCCTCACACGTACCAAGAACCGCGTGTACATCATCACCCCCGAGCAGCACCCCTCTCAGTTCGTCACCGAACTCCTCCGCGACTACCCGCTGGTCACAATGGACGGCCAGCTCAACGACCAGTCCACCGACAACCTGGAGAACATCAAGCGCTGTCCGGTCTGCGGCTACCCCCTGCAGCTCCGCTACAAGCCACACATCGGCCTCAAGCTCTGGATCTGCTCCAACGAGCCCGAAATCTGCGACTTCATGACCAACGACCTCCGTGGCGGCAACATGTCCATCCTCAAGTGCGACAAATGCCAGGACGGCTACCTGATCGTGAAGGAAGGCAAAGTCGAACCATTCCTGGGCTGCACCAACTTCAAAGCCGACAAAACCGGCTGCGACGGCTTCATGACGCGGGAATACTATGAGAAGAATGTTATGAATAAATAGTTATTGGTTATGGATAATCAGTTAGATCAGCTTAATCGAAAAACTTCAATCTCCAACTGCTTTTTCTGGCTTTTGGGTGGTGCATTATGCTGCACTAGCATAGTACTAATGGTGATAAATGCACTGAATGGCACATCAACAGAAAGCTTTAGTATTGGTCGTGTCTTGACGGGAATTGTTGGAATTTCAATGCTTTACCGTGCTATAAAAGGTTTTCAAGAGATTCGAGCTGATAACCCTATGCCAACCTCGTTAGTTTGGTTTGTTTGGAACACATTGGCCGGGCCATTATTGACGCAAAGGGTCTGGACAAGATGACCGATAAGAGTGACCGCCAGGAGTGGATAGAATACACGATTGCAAGTTTTTACGATCCTGCGGTAAAGTTGCAGAGGGTGAAGAACCTTACCTTTAAGGAGTTCGCCAAGATTTATTGCAAGGTGCGTAGCCAGGAGGAAGAATGGCCGCTAGCGAAGAAGTCAACGGTGAACCAAAAGAAGAAATGGGAACACCCGTCCTATGACAAGTTAAGTGCTGTTCAGACTCAGGTTAACAGGATGAACGAGAACCTGAAGATGGAGGACATTACGGCGGCGACCCTTGATGAATACCAGGCATTCCTTATTAAGCACGGGTACAAGAACTCGACAGTCGAGAACCACGTTTCCTATTTCAAGCAGATATTGAAGTGGGCAAATGACAGGGGCTATCTGAAACACGGACAGGAGGTGGTTAACCACAATACTCCGACTCTGAAGCTGGCTCCGCAGAAGGCAGTCATCTTCCTCAAGTGGGATGAATTTGAGAAGCTGTACAATTATGAGTTCCCAGCCAATAAGAAGTATCTGGAGCTTACCAGGGACAGGTTTTGCTTCTGCTGCCTTACATCTCTTCGCCACAGCGACCTGGATATCCTCCGCCGTGCAAACTTTGATAATCCTGAAGATCCGACCAAGCTCACCTTTGTCAGCAAGAAGACAAATGATGGTCTGACGATTTTCCTGGTGCCGGAGGCGGTGGAGTTATATAAAAAGTATCTGGACATTCCTACGGGCGGACTCGCTTTCCCAAAGAAGTCAAATCAGAAGATGAACAAAAACATCAAAGAGATTGCTGAGATGCTAGGCTTCACCAGGGAGGTGGAAGTGATGCAGTACTGCGGGAAGAAGCCAATTTACAAAACTGCTCCTCTGTGTGAGGTGATAGGCACACACGCTGCGAGAAGAACATTTGTAGTTCACGCTTTGGAGCAGGGAATGTCTCCGGAGATGGTGATGACCTTCACGGGGCACAATGACTACGACACAATGAAGCCGTATATAGCGTTGACGGACAAGACAAGGCAGAATGCTATGCTGAACAGTTTTAAGATGGGAGAAGAGAGGTCGTAAGGCCTCTTTTTTCTTTCTTATGTGTAGCGTGAAAATGTGCCCTGCAAGTGGTTAGAATTAGGGTTTGGTGCAATTTCGGTGCAACTTTTTTCGGCTTAAGCACAAGAAAAACCCCTCCTGATGCGTTCAGAAGGGGTTTTTCATAAAAATTTTTGCGGAGAGACCGAGATTCGAACTCGGGAAACCCTTTGGAGGTTTACACGCTTTCCAGGCGTGCCTCTTAAGCCACTCGAGCATCTCTCCTGGTTTAAACTTCCGTACCGGCCGTGTGAGGCTTTCCGAAATGGAATGCAAATATAGTCATTATCTTGAATTTCCGAAAAATTTATCCGATTAATTTAAGATTTTGTTTTTGCCTGCTTAATTTAATAAATTTGGCGGAGCCGCGATTTGCGGAAAAAACACTGATAACTGATAACAATGTCCAGATTCTTTCACCATTTTACCTTGATTGCCGCCTTCATAGCTAGCGTCACCGCCGTCCTGGCCTCCTGCCGGAGCGGAAAAGAAGCCGAAAGTTCCGCCGTGGAGCAGCCCGCTCCCGGGACCGGAGCCCCTGTAGCGCCGGACGACCTTGTAGACGAGGCCTCCGCGAAATGGATTGGCAGCGTAGAGATGGACGACACCCTCGGCGGCGCCCTTGTCCTGCCTGCTCGATATCTACGTAAGGAAATCACCCTTGACCGCAAAGTCAAGAGCGCGAAACTCTACATCTGCGGCCTCGGGCTCTACGATGTCTGGATCAACGGGGAACTGATTTCTTCCGGCCAGGTGCTTTCGCCGACGGTCTCTGACTATACCAAGCGCGCCTATTACAATGTCTTCGATGTGACCTCCGCCCTCAACAAGAGGGCTCCGAAGTATGCGGAGAAAGGGAAAAAGGCCATAGCCGTTGTCCTCGGAAGCGGACGCTACCATATGCGCAAAGGCTGGATGACCGACTACGGCCTCCCGAGACTCTGGCTACGTCTTGACATAAATCCCGGCATGGACAACGCCCGTACCATAGTTTCGGATGAGACCTGGAAGGTTTCCGTCGATGGTCCTGTAAGGGCGGACAACGAATATGACGGAGAGACCTATGACGCCAGAATGGAATTAGACGGCTGGACTGAAGCAGGCTATGATGACGGCACCTGGACAGACGCCCTCGTCATGGACGCTCCGGGCGGGAAGCTCGAGCCGCAGCCGAACCCGAATATCGCGGTCCAGGACAGGCTCACCCCGGTTTCCGTCATGAAGAGCGGCGACGGCCGCTATGTTCTCGACATGGGACAGAATATGGTAGGCTGGCTCCGGGTCAAGGCCTCCGGAATAGCCACGGGCGACACGCTCACCCTGCGCTTCTCGGAGACTCTCAACCCTGACACCACCCTCTATGTTGCCAATCTCCGTACCGCGAAGCAGACCGACCATTATGTCTCGAAGGGCGTTCAGGCCTTCACCTGGCATCCGGAATTCGTTTACCATGGATTCCGGTACGTGGAAGTGACCGGGCTTGCGGAAGAGCCGAAACCCGAGGACTTCGAAGGCCAGGTCTTCTACGACAAGATGGACGTGACCGGCACCTTCGAGTGCTCGGATCCTGTCGTGAACCAGGTCTACAAGAATGCATTCTGGGGCATACGCGGAAATTACAGGGGCATGCCTACGGACTGCCCTCAGAGGGATGAGAGAATGGGCTGGTTCGGAGACCGCAACATGGGCTGCTATGGCGAGTCCTATGTCTTCGACAATCACGCCCTCTATTCCAAGTGGCTGACTGACATCGAGGATACCCAGCTCGAGAACGGCTCCCTCCCTGACGTCGCCCCTCCTTTCTGGAAAATCTACTCGGACAACATGACCTGGAGCGGAGCCCTTATTTCGGTCGCCGACATGCTCTACAGAAGGTTCGGGGACGCCGAGCCTGTCAAGGTCCATTATGCGGCCATGAAGAAGTGGCTCGACTACATGAAGGAGAAGTACTGCGTCGACGGAATCATGACTAAGGACAGATACGGGGACTGGTGCATGCCGCCTGAGTCTCCGGAACTTATCCATTCCAAGGACCCTGCGAGGATTACCGACGGCGCCGTGCTATCGACGGCCTTCTATTACTATTACCTGAGAAAGATGGAGGAGTTCGCGCAGATCGCCGGCCGGCAGGAGGATATCCCTGTCTTCAAGGCGCAGGCGGAAGAGTCGCTGAAGGCCTTCAACGAGAAGTATTTCCATGCCGATGAAGGCTTCTACGCCAATAATACTGTGACGGCCAATCTCCTGCCCCTCTATTTCGGGATGGTTCCCGAGGAGTCCTGCCAGGCTGTGTTCGACAATATCGTGAAGAAGACCGAGGTCGACTGCGGCGGGCATGTAAGCTGCGGAGTCATAGGAATAATGTTCCTGATGAGGACGCTCACGGACTACGGCCGCGGAGACCTCGCCCTGAAGATAGCCGCTTCGGACACCTATCCGAGCTGGGGCTACATGGCCAAGTCCGGGGCCACGACCATCTGGGAGCTCTGGAACGGGAATACTGCCGACCCGTCCATGAATTCCGGAAACCATGTCATGCTTCTCGGCGACCTGCTCATCTGGGAGTACGAGTACCTCGGCGGCATCAGGGCTGCGGAGCCTGGCTATAAGTCTATAGAGCTCAGGCCTTTCCCTATCAAGGGCCTGGATTATGTGAACTGCTCATACGCTTCGGCCGCCGGGCGCATCGTCAGCAACTGGACCCTCAAGGACGGGCGGTTCAGCTGGCATGTCGAGGTTCCTTCGGGGACCGTGGCGACGGCCTTCATCCCGGCAGCAGGCGGCGCCCGCACCGAGAAGGCCCTTCAGCCGGGCAGCTACGACTTCACCGCCGAGCTCTGAGCGGGAGCCGGCGGGTAAAAAGAGAGGGGCCGCGCCATCCGGCGCCGCCCCTCTTGTTCTATCCGTAACGCTCCGGACTTGCCGGCCCACTACAGGAGCGGTACCGCTTCCGGCAGAGCCTCCGGCGCGGAGTTTCCTTCACCGGCGGCTTTGGTGGAGTGGACGTAGTCAGTCACGCTCGACGGGATGTCGGCCTTGGTGTAGTTGAGGGATTCGCCGTCGGCGGTGAGCGTGAGGGTAGACCCGCTTACTTTGGCGGTATAGGTCGCGTTCCATTTGTCACCGTTCGAGTAGGTGCCGGAAAGCTTGTCTCCTTCGACGGTGAAGGTCCCGGTGAATTTGTTGTAAAAGGCCTCTTCGGAGTTTTTCTGGTAGAGAATGAAACTGCCTGAAGTTTCGAACGACAGCCAGACGTCAATACCGGTGTAGTTGGCAGATGAGAGGTGCCAGCTTCCAGCTATTTTTTCGGCGAGGGCCGGGGTAGGCGGTACATCCGGTTCGTCCTTCCCGCCGCAGCCGGCCGTTAAGAACAAGGCCGCAAGCCCGGCCAGAAGGTAAAATATCTTTTTCATATGCTATTGTCTTAAAATCTGTTATGCAATCCCTTAATCTCCGGAATGCGGGAAATTATAAGTCCTTTGGGAAAATCTGTTAGAGCCAGCCGCCAGACCATGAAGAGTGGAACGGCCTTGAAACTATCGAAATAGTCCTGGTTTCTTCCATGCCTCCCGTTACTTCTCCGCCGCCCAGAACTGTGCCTCCGGCGATGGCCTTGACCCTGATTTTCCCGGCTCCGAGCTTGGAGCAGGTGATGTGGAGGACACCGTCGGAGATGGTGGCGGAATCAGCGCCGAGAGCCGCCGCATCCGCGGCCTCGAGGGTGGCTTCGATATATGTAAGCCCTGAGGCTCCGCCGCCGAACCAATCCTTCAGAGGAATCGCGGCCTCTTCGCCGGACTTTACCATAGCCATAGGGGTTCCTTCTATGGCCATGAGCAATTTCCATGCATCTATGGATCCCGTGCCCATGTTGCCCTTGTAGCTGCTTAGCTGGAGAGTGTGGCTGCCTGAAACTTTCGTTCCGCTCAGGCGGGAATCGACATCGTTCACTGAAGACAGAACCATGGACTTGAACTCCTCCCTGGTGAAGGTCAGGCCAAGCTTCTTGGCGTAGGAAAGACCGAGGGCGACTATTCCGGAGACCTGAGGAGTAGCCTGCGAAGTGCCCTGGATGTAGCCGTAGTCGAAGCCGGTATTGGAATAGGTTTTCGGCATAGTGGAGAGGATGCCGCCGTCGATGTTCTGGTCACCCCCTGGGGCGCAGATGTTGACCCCAGCCCCGTAGTTGGTGTACCATGCTGGCAGATAGTCGGCGGAGAAGGAAGCCACGCAGATGAGTTTGTGGTAGGCTCCGGGATATGAAGCCAAAGGCTTGCCGTTGTTCCCGGCAGAGAAGATGACCATGTTGCCGTCGGTGATGACCCCGCTGTTGGGCTTTCCTTCCATGAAATACTCAAGAGCTTCGAGCTCGACCTTGTAGAGGCCTCTCTCGAATTGGGCGTCGTTGACTACATCGCCGGAGTTGCCTCCGATGGAACATTGGAGAACTGAGGCTCCGTTGTCGGCGGCATATTTGAAGGCCTTCGCCCAGGTTGCCGCTCCGTGGTCGGTTCCGCCGTTGAGAATCTGGCAGCTCATGAGCCTGACTCCATCCCCCTTGCCGGTGCCTCCGGCTACGGACGATATGCCGATGCCGTTGTTGTTGACGGCCCCGACGAGGCCGGCAACATGGGTTCCATGGCCGCTGCCGCTCTGGGCGAGGTAGTCTATTTTCCCGGTGTCATCGTAGAAGTTGTAACCGTGTATGTCGTCCACGAAGCCGTTGCCGTCATCGTCGACCCCTTCCTTTCCATTGGCCTCCGCCGTGTTGGTCCACATGTTGGCCGCGAGATCCGGATGGTCGTACATCACCCCGTCATCTACGATGGCTACTATTATAGAGGGATCGCCTCCTGTCAGCCTCCATGCGTCGACAACGTCCACGTCGGCCCCGGCCACTGACTTGGCGTTAAATTTCCCGTTATTGCTTAGATTCCATTGGCGGGAAAAATACGGGTCGTTGAAGGGAGCGCTCCCCGTGGCCGTAACGGCCGAGGTACCTGCTATGCTATTATAATAAGGTGCGAAACCTCTGGTTTCGGACTCCGGTTCGTCTGTCTTGAAAATATGGTCGAATTCGACAGCCTTGACCGCCTTGCACCCGGCGAAGGCCTCCGCAATCTCTGTCAGCCTGCTGTCCTGGGAGAAGCGGAGCTGGTACCAGCGGTCAAGCCCGAATTTCGCTTCTTCGGCTTCATGGCCCGCTCTTGGCTGAAACACTCTTTCCGCACTCGCTCCCCACTCTTCCAGCGTCCTGTCAAGGTCGGAAATCGTCGAACCTTCGGAGAGTTTAATCAGAAGGCTGCCTTCGAGAGCGCCGTTCGGGCTGTTTACGAATTTGGCCGAGGCCTCTTCCCCGGCGAAGTCTTCTCCGCCCTGCTCGGCGGAGGAACAGCCGGCTATGGCAAGGACCGCCAAACTTGCCGTAATAATTCCGGCGAAAAGATTATTCATTTGCATAAAAAGGATGATGATGTTTGATGCGTAAAAATAAGATAAAACAACCGCACATCCAAAAAAGTTGCGCCGATGAATATCAATAGTGAATTTAGAATTTTAATTAAATTCTCTTTTTCTGCTTCCGATTTGTCAATTATTTCGTTTCAAAAAATTAGATGCTGTTGAAATTAAACGTTTGACCGCTTTGAAAGCCCTATTTTCCGTTATTTCATTATTCTTGTTTTTATTCTAAAATATCTTTATCTTAGGCGGCGTTGATTGTAGAATATTTAACTTATTCATTATTATTCAAAACAATGCTTATGAGAAAAATCCAACTTTTCTTCACGGCGTTAGCGGTATTCGCGGCTTCAGGGCTTGCCTTCGCTCAGAGCGGGGAAGTCACGGGAGTCGTCACCGACGCGGGAACCGGAGAAACCGTTCCCGGCGCATCAGTGGTCGTCAAAGGTACTTTGACTGGCGCTATGTCTGACGCTAACGGAGCTTACTCGGTTAAAGTCTCTGACAAGAGCTCCGCAGTCCTCGTCGTCAGTTTCGTCGGCTATAGGACTCAGGAAGTCCAGGTCAGCGGAAGAGACCTCGTAGATGTCGCTCTTCAGATAGACGCCACTGTGCTCAACGATGTCGTAGTCGTAGCCTATGGAACTCAGAAGAAGGAAGCTATCACAGGTTCTGTGTCTTCTATAGATAATAAGGGTCTGGCCGAGACCCCGGTTGCTTCGGTCGACAAGATGCTTTCAGGTAAGCTTGCCGGAGTCAACATTTCTATGACCAGCGGCCAGCCAGGAGCGGTTTCCCAGATTCGTATCCGCGGAACGGGCTCTATCAATGCCTCCACCTCCCCGCTCTGGGTCGTTGACGGTATTCCGGTTCTTTCCGGAAATATCGGCCTTTTCTCGAACTCGAATTCCACTCTTACTTCTCTGAATCCTAGCGATATCGAGAGTATTACCGTCCTCAAGGATGCGGCGGCCGCCGCGGCCTACGGTTCCCGTGCCGCCAACGGTGTCATCCTTGTCACCACCAAGAGAGGCCGCGAGGGCCAGTCTTCTTTCTCCGCAAGCGCTAAGTTCGGAGTCAACTGGCTCCAGAGCGACTCCGGATTCAGAATGATGAATGCCCGCGAAATCCTCTCTTATCAGAGAGATGCCATCTTCAATGCCGGCATGGATCCTGACGATCCTACGGGCTCATATTATCGTCCGCTCTCTCTCCTTGAGGGAAAGCTCTACGATCCTATCAAAGAGTTCACCCGCGTTGGCAATCTTCAGGAGTATCAGCTGAGCGCCCGTGGCGGAAACAGCCGTTCCACCTACTATTCTTCTCTCTCTTATCAGAAGACCGAGGGTATCGCCTACGGAATTTCCTTCCAGAAATTCCAGGGCCGTATCAATGCGACATACAAGCTTCTCAAGAATCTCGAGACCGGTGTCAACATGAACCTCTCCTATTCTAAGCAGCAGGATGTGCCTATGCAGAACCTCTATTACACCAACCCTATCTTCGCCGGAGAGACTCTCCTCCCTTGGGTCCCTCTCAAGAATGAAGACGGTTCATGGAATGTAGAGATCCCTTCCAACAGCTATCAGAACCCTCGCGTCACTGCTATTTACGATAAGCAGAATGACAAGAATCTCGCCAACAATACGACGGTCAGCCTCACCTGGTCTCCACTGAGGTATCTCACCCTGAGCACGAAGAATTCGGCAGAGCTCCACTTCTCCAAGGGTATCCGTTATTGGTCTCCATATTCCCAGGGCAACGGCGGACAGGATCCTCAGCTCCAGACCACACGTTCAGACGACACCCAGCTCACCACTTCCAACACAGCTACCTTCAACAACACCTTCGGGTATCATTCTGTAAGGCTCGTGCTCGGACAGGAAGCCATGAAGTATAAGTATACTTATGACTATATCAACGCTCCGGGCGTCAATGACAATATCCGCTTCCCTCAGACCGCTCCTCAGGACAAGGTAACGGCAGAAGGTGGCGAGACCAACGAAACCCTCCTCTCTTACTTCGCCATCGGCGACTACAACTACGACAACAGGTACTTCCTCCAGGCTAACTTCCGTGAGGACGGTTCCTCTCTCTTCGGTGAAGACAATAAGTGGGGCGCTTTCTGGTCGGCTTCCGCTTCATGGAACCTAAGCAATGAAAAGTTCATGAGGAATGTAGACTGGCTCGACCTCGCCAAGGTGCGTGTCAGCTACGGTGTCAACGGTAACAATGGAATCGACGCCTATAAGGCTTATGGAACATACGCCTCCACCCAGTATAACGGCGTGACCGGTTTCCTCCCTAACAACATCGAAAACAAGAAGCTTTCCTGGGAGAAGAACAAGACTTGGAACGTAGGACTTGATTTCGGTGTCCTCAAGAACAGGATCAGCGGAAGCATCGATATCTACAACCGCAAGACCGTAGACATGCTTCTTACCAAGGCCATTCCTCAGACAACAGGATTCTCCTCAATCTTCTCCAACGTCGGCTCCATGAGCAACAAGGGAATTGAGGTTCTCCTTAATGCAGACCTCATCTCCAACCAGGATATGCTCTGGACCGTCAGCGGCAACATCGCCTTCAACAGGACCAAGATCCTCGACCTCGGTGACGATGACTTCCTCGGAACATGGAGGCGCACCGTCGTAGGCAAGTCGATGTACACTTATTATCTCTATGATTACTACGGAGTAAATCCTGCCAACGGTGAAGCTCTCTACGTTGCGGAGGATGGTTCCCTCACCAACCAGTTCAGCAAGGCAAGACGTCACTACTGCGGCTCTCCTGAGCCGAAGGCTACCGGCGGATTCAACACTAACTTCAGCTGGAAGGGTATCAACCTCGGCGTTTACTTCGAGTATAAGATCGGCGGCAAGGTCTTCCTTCTCAATGAGCACAGCTATCTCGAGTCTGACGGCGCTTACATGAGCATGAACCAGCTCGCTTCCGCTAAGAATTACTGGAAGAAGCCAGGCGATACCGGCGTCAACCCTAAGCCTGTCGCAGATAACACTTCCAATTCCAACAACTTTGAACTCGACCGTTGGCTCGAAAATGCCAGCTACCTCAGACTCAAAGATGTAACCCTTTCTTACACCCTTCCTCAGAAGTGGGTCAACAAGGTTTTCCTCAAGGACGTAAAGGTCTATGTCAGCGGACTCAACCTCTACTGCTTCAATGATGTCGATTTCTGGGATCCAGAACAGGGCGTGACCGGATCAACTGCCGGACAGTACCCTCTCACCAAGTCTCTCGTCGGCGGAATTGAGATAACTTTCTAAATACGAAGGCAATATGAAAAAATACATACTTCTTACAATATCGGCTCTCGCTGCCCTGACCTTTACCGGCTGCGATGACTTCCTGACTGAGGAGCCTACGACCAGCCAGAGTGACGTGCTCACCCTGAATACCGCAGAGGGTATCGCGGACGCTGTCATCGGAGCTTATTCCCCACTCAATTCCTCCGCATGGTACGGCGCCGCCTACATTCTCAATACCGAGATGATGACTTCGGACGGACGGCGCTATCCAGGCACTTCTCATGATTCCGGCCGTTATACCGAGGCCTACGCCCTCAACTGGACCCCTAACTCTACTTACGCCGGACTCTGGTCCGGGGCCTACTATGTAATCGCCAGCGTAAATAGCGTCCTTACCCACATTGACGCTGTCAGCGGTCTCGACGAGGCCACCAAGAACAACTATAAGGCGGAGTGTCTCTTCCTCAGGGCCCTCAGCTATTTCGACCTCGTGAATGTGTATGCCCTTCCTAAGGGCTCGGCGTCCACTTCCCAGACCAAGGATCTCGGAGTGCCTATCGTCCTCACTCCTGACCTTACCGCCAAGCCGGCGCGTAATACGGTTGACGAAGTCTATACTCAGATTTTCGCTGACCTTGACCAGGCCGAGAGCCTCATGGACCCTTCTTATCAGAGGAGTGGAACAGATCCTAAGGGCTTCGCCAGCATTTATGCCATCTATGCCCTTCACAGCCGTGCCGCCCTCTATCATCAGGACTGGCAGGCGGCTGCAGACTATGCGACCAAGGTCATAGAGTCCAAGAAGTTCAGCCTCTGGAGTGCAAAAGAACTTCCTGAAGCCTACACCCAGGATTTGGGAGGGAAAGAAGTGATTTTCGAAGTCTATGACTCAAGGAACAACAGTTACAATCCTTATCATGATTCCGTCTGCAACCTCACCTCTCCGAAGGGAGAATATGGCGACTGCGGTGTTTCCTCCGACCTCTATAATCTTTACGAGGCTGCAGATGCCCGCAAAGCTCTCATAGGTACTTTCAGCGACGGCGCTTACGCCACCCTCAAGTATGCCGGCAAGGGAGTCGGAACTCCTGATGCAAACAACATCATCGTCTTCCGTCTTTCCGAAATGTATCTCAACCGTGCGGAAGCCGTCATCAACGGAGCTTCCGGTTCCAGTGCGGTCTCTGATCTGAGCGCTATCGCAAATGCCCGCGGAGCGAGCGTCCAGCCAGCGACGCTCGACGGAGTATATCTCGAGCGTAGGAAGGAGCTTGCCTGGGAGGGCCACCTCTGGTTCGACCTTTCCCGCACGGGCCGTGACATGACCAGGACCGATGTGGCAGGAACCGCTATCCCTTCCTCTCTCCCAGCCTCTTCCTACAAATGGGCATTCCCTATTCCGGTTCGTGAATTCAACGTCAATCCGAATCTCAGACAGAACGACGGCTATTCTGAAAACTAATTAAGTGGAGAATCTTTTTATGAAAAATAACTTCGTAAAATTACTTTCAGGCGCTGCGCTGACCTTGCTGCTCTTCTCCTGCAGCAGCCTCAACGAGAAGCCTGAGTTTAACAGCAAGGACTCCTTTGTCAGCTTTGACGCGACTGACGTCTCCGTCAATGAAAATGCGGGGACCATCAGCATACCTGTGAAGATCGCTTCAATCAATCCTGTAAGCACGACCGTTTCCTATACGGTCAATCCTGGCACTGCGGTCAGCGGAACTAACTATTCTCTCGCCGACCCGAGCGCCGTCCTAACCTTTGACGGGACCCAGAGGGAAGCCTCTATAGAGATCAACATCATCGATAAGCCAGGCGCTTTCACCGGCGACCTCTCTTTCACGGTTGAGATCAGCACGGCTTCCGGCCTCAATATCGGAGCCGAGAACACTTGCACCGTCCACATCCTCGACCTTGACCATCCTCTCAGCGATGTGCTCGGAGACTATACCGTAAGCGGCTATGATTTCGGCAACAAGGGTCAGCTTAACTGGACCGCCACCTTCTACAAAGACGCATCCAACACCTCCATCGTTTGGATCAAGGGTCTCTGCCCTGTCCTGACAACTTATGCCTCCGAAATTGAGAATGACATTTATGGTCAGGTTTCCGGCGAGGCGGGCAACAGGACAATAACCATTCCGTTCGGTCAGGTAGTAGCTTCGAGCTTCAATGATGACGGAGCCCTCACCTTCGTAAACTTCTATTACGACAACGGCTATTACGGCAGCACCGAAGGTGCCCTCATCCTCACACCTACCGCCACAGGCTTCGTCGCCAAGAAGGGCTTCGGCTTCTTCTCTGACAATTACCTCTACAAGGGCGGTGTCATCGGCGGTGAAGAGTCCGGTGATTACAACACTACGTTCACCAAGAATTAAACACTCGGGATAAGCATGAAAAACATTTATTTCAAGATAGGACTCGCCGCTCTGGCCCTAATCGCTATGGCCGGCTGCGAAGCTTCCGACAACAACACTGAATCCGCCGCTTCCGTCGGCGGATCAGAGGTTGAGATCTCGGTCACCAATGTAAGGGACTATTCCTTTGACGTTATGGTCTCTCCTAAGGATGAGGCTTCATATTACGCATACGCCGTCATCGCTTCCGACGAGGCTCAGGACCTTGACCCTTCCACCCTTTACGCTGACGGATATAAGTCCGTGGCGGCTTCTTCAGGAGTCTTTAAATACTCCTCCGAAGTTCCTATGAAAAAGGTTTCCGTTTCCAAGCTTGCCAGCAACACGACTTACTGGATATATGCAGTCGCCGGCGGAAAGACCGGTGATCTGGGAGAGGTCGCCACCGCAAGCGTGAAGACTACCGACACCGGTATTCCTCAGCCACTGGAGATGTCCATCGAAGGTGGCACCGTGACCCTCACTTATTCCGAGCCTGTCACCCTTTCCAAGAGCGCAGGCAACATCTCTCTCAACTGCTATGCATGGAAGAGCCTTCCGTTCATCTACTACCTGAATGGAATCGCCGGATATGAGACTCCGTCCGCCGCCTCTTCGCTTACTGTTCCTGCCAGCGCCATCAAGGTTTCCGGAGAAACGGTCACCTTCGATGTCGACGGACTTATAGCGGGTTCTCTCGTTTCCCCTGTCATCCCTGAGGGTGAATTCCTTGACGCTGTAAACAATCCTTCTGAGGTTGTGAGCGGAGCCGCCCCTGAGGCCCTTTATGCTCTCGCTCCGACCAAGCCGTTCAGTCTCGGTGCCGCACAGGCCGATACTGTTCGAAACCTCGCCGACATGATTCCTATCGATCTGGCAGGCAACGAGATCGGATATACCGTAAGCGGCGGAGAACTCTACCTTGACTATCATGAGGATCTTGACAATTTCGGGACTCTGACCTTCAAATCTACCAGAGGACCTCGCGCAAGTTCCGAGACCCATGACATCGCCTCTATAGCACAGGTCGGAGAGCATTATTACATCAAGAATTTCGGCGTACAGAACAAAACTCCTTTCATCCAGTTCTTCGACGAGAGGCCTGCTCCGGGAGATTCTGTTATCTTTACTCTCAATGAAGGCGCATTCAAAGACATCTATGGCAATCCGAGCGCCGCGTGGACCGGCCGCTTTGTCTATGATGTCAGAGTCGAGGACTTCTACGGCACCTACATGGTAACTGGATTTGACAAGGCCATCAATGCCGCCGACACCGCCTACATCGTTCTTGACTGCAACCGCAAGAACCCTGGCTACAACGGAACTGAGGGCTACGGCACCTCCGACAAGGATGAGTATGCTTATCTCTACGATTATAAGAGTTACAAGTATTACGACGACACTTCCAAGCCTCGCAATATCCGCTTCCTCTATTGGCTCGGTACCAGGACCGGAAGATCTTCCAATGAGCTCAAGGGCTACCTTGACTTGGATAAGGGTACGCTCAGCTTCCCGGATATCCAGCAGCAGACTACTGTCTTCTACCCGGATGACGAGTCTACGTTATTCATGTTCATGAACTACACCCAGTGGAAGGAGTACTTCAACAGGGACGCTACCATCAAGTTCGACTTGAGTCTGGGCGGCTTCTCCGAGGACAGAGTCTTCGGATTCAAGAATCCATCCAGGGATATGATGCTTGTCGAGGGCTGGAGCGGAAGGAATGTAATGTATTGGTTCTCCGCCAATGATGAGAATCAGCCTCTCTACGTCCAGAAGATCAACGATTCTGTCACTTATATGAATGACAGCGTCCTGAACAAGAACGTGGAATATTAAAAAGATATTTATATCCCTTCAAATTGCGGACGGGCCTTTTTCGGACTCGTCCGCTCTTTGTTCTTAAGATAAATTTGCATATTTTTGCTAATCTTAGATAAGTCTAGTCATGAAAACCTTTATAGCCATTCTGGCCGCCGTGATTTCTTCTTTTTCCCTCTGTTTTGCGCAGGCGGGCGACTACGTTCCGACCACTACCTGGCCATATTCCTACCCTGATTTCGTGCAGGGCACGGCACAGCTCAATCCGGCAAGGACAAGAAATGGCCTTTACAATATATGTCTTGTGGGCAACAAGCTCCATTTCATAGACGGCGACTTCGTCAAGGAAGCCGCTTCCAGCGACATCCTTTCAGTCAAGATCGGTAAGGATGTCTATCTCAATGTGAACGGGGAGTTTCTCAAGGTCCTTGCCAAGTCTGACAAATCAGCCGTCGTGGAGTCCATGGAAATTGACATGGCCGCGCTCAACGCCACGGGAGGAGCCTATGGCTCTTCTTCCAATACTCTCAGCACCATGGCCCTGAGTTCTCTGGAAGGCATAGGGGCCACTAATTCGAGCACGAACATCAACCATATGGAACTTCTCAGCAACAAGACCAACGGGAAGATGCTCACTCTCATCAAGAAGAATTTTATCGTAGCCAAAGGCTATAAGGTCTTATGTAATTCCAAGGATTTCAACTCCGTCCCGGGAATTGACAAGGAGGCCGCCAAGACCTTTCTCAAAGAACACAAAATTAAGTGGAAGGACCCTCAGTCGGCCCTTGCCGCCGGCGATTTCCTAGCCGGAGAGCTTTGACATATATATATTCACAATATTATATCGAAATGAAAAAAAACAGTCTTATCCTTCTTTCTCTGCTGGCTCTCGCAGCCTGTTCGAAAGAAGAACCGGAGACGGTGGAACCTGTCGCTGATGACAGCGTTCAGGCCACCGAAGTCAGCGAAGCTGGTCTGCTTAGCATATCCGGAGTGAAGGTTGTCCGTCTTTCCGACGAGATGGCCGCCCGCATATCCTCCGACCTTGACGAAGGAAAGGTCATGACCAAGTCCATGGGCCTGAATTCCGCCGTAGATGAACTCGGCGTAACAGGCTTCCGCAAGGTCTTCCCGCTTACTAATGAGGAATTCGCAGAACGCCACAAGCGCTGGGGCCTCGACAATTGGTACTATGTCTATTTTGACGAGAGCAAGCCTCTCACCAAGGCTGGGCTCGAGCTCGAGAGCATCGACGGCATCGATCTCGTCGAGGATATGCCCGCCGTCGCTTCCACCGCTTTCAACGATCCTAACCTCACCTACCAGTGGGGCATGATCAATGACGGCTCTCAGGGAGGCGGCTACAAGGCCGGCATAGACATCAATGTCAAGGACGTATGGGATAATTATACTACCGGCAGCTCCAAAGTTATCGTGGCTGTCAATGATGAGGCTGCCGACCTCTCTCATCCTGACCTTTCCCCTAACATGCTCCCGGCCCGCGCCGGAGGCAGCCGCAACTGCTATGCTTCGTCTTATACCCTCTCGGTTTCCGGTGATCATGGCAGCCATGTGGCCGGAATCGTAGGTGCCGTCAACAACAACGGCATAGGAGTAGCCGGCGTGGCCGGAGGAAATGCCGCAGACAAGGTCTCCGGAGTCAAGATGATGTCTCTCCAGATTTTCGCCCTTAACTCCAAGAACAAGGAGGTTTCCGGCGGAGAGCCTGAGGCCTTTACCTATGCGGCGGACAACGGGGCCGTAATTTCGCAGAATAGCTGGGGCTATATCGCTGACACCAATGATGACGGAGTTATCAGCCCAGAGGAGCTCAATGTCATAAAGAATGCCACGATTTCCGCCTCCCTTAAGACGGCCATCGACTATTTCGTGGCCAATGCGGGCTGTGACGCCGACGGCAAGCAGAAGGCTGACTCTCCTATGAAGGGAGGAGTCGTCTTCTTCGCCGCAGGCAACGATGGAATCCAGTACGGCCTTCCGGGAAGCTATGAAAAGGTCTATGCGGTCGGAGCCATCAGCGGCTCAGGCAGCAGAGCGTCCTTCTCTAATTACGGAAGTTGGGTGGATATCTGCGCTCCTGGTGTCGACATTCTCAGCTGCTATGCCAACAGCAAATACGGAAGGATGAACGGAACCTCCCAGGCCTGCCCTCACGTCTCCGGCGTAGCCGCCCTCGTGCTTTCCTACTATGGCGGCCCGGGCTTCACCAACGAGATGCTCATGGACAAGATTCTCAAGGGTGCCAATACCACCAAGGTTTCCTCCTCTGCCCAGGTAGGTCCGCTTGTCGACGCCCTCGGCGCCATGACCTACGGAAGCGATGACGTTCCGGCCGCCGTGAAGTCTTATTCCGTGGCCGCTCAGTCCAACAATCTGAACTATTCCTGGGCCGTGACCTCTACTCCGAAAGGACGTAAGGCTTATGGCTTCCTGCTTCTGGCTTCCAAGGACCAGAATGCCCTTAAGAATGTAGATCTCAGGAATCCGGGCTCGGATGTTTCATACGCCCTCGTGGAGACTCCTTCTGATGTGGCCGCAGGCCAGACCATGACAGGCACGCTTTCCGGACTTGATTTCAATGCCGACTACTATGTGTCTGTAGCCGCCTATGACTATAGCCACAACTTCTCGTCCATTTCCGAGCTGAAGCAGGTGAAGACTTTGGCGAATAATCCGCCAGTAATCACGGTGGACGGCAGCGTCAATACCACTATCCATGCCTTTGAGACCATCTATGTTCCATTCACTGTTTCCGATCCTGACGGTCATGCGGTGACTGTCTCGATGGAGGGAGGCTCCGCCGCCGCAGAGCTGGGCCAGCCTGTGAACGGCGTCTACCACATCGTGATCACCGGTGCCAAGGCCGCCGGTTCTTTCAAGGCGGCAATCACTGCCCGTGACGCTTACGGAGCCGCCACGACGGTTTCCGTTCCATACACCATCCAGGAGAATCAGGCGCCTCGTAAGATCAAGGATTTCAGCGACATCATCTCTACAAAAGTAGGTGACAAGATCAATATCAACGGAGCCGACTATATTTCCGACCCTGACGGAGAGACCCTTATCTACACTGCCGACATCTCCAACCGCAAAGTCCTTCACATGAATCAGGATGGCGGAACGCTTTATTTCACTACTCTCGCTTATGGCGGAGCCACTGTCACGATAACGGCTACTGATGCCTTGGGCGCTACCCAGACCAGCTCTTTCCGCGTACTCGTCAGAAGTTCTGATAAGGAGGTTGACGCCTACCCTAATCCTGTTTCCACCGTCCTCAATGTGCGTACGGGTCTTGAGGAGACCGAGACTCATGTCAAGCTTGTTTCCTCAACCGGCTCCGTGGTCTTTGACCAGACCAGGACTTTCAGTGCTTTCGACCCTCTCCAGATTGACATGAAGGGTTGCGCTCCGGGTACTTACAATCTCACCGTGAAGTACGGCTCAGTTGAATATTCCCAGACAATAGTGAAGAGATAAAATGAAAAAGACAATCATATTTTCGGCAATGGCACTTGTGCTCCCTTGCCTGGTGGCCGCCGCACAGACCGACGGAGGAGAGGAGGCCATGGGCTTCTCAAGAGTTGTAAGGGACCCTGTCTCAGCCGCCAAAGGCTTCGCCGGGACGGCTTCGGACAATAATGTGGCCTGGGCCGCTTTCGGCAACGCCGCTTCCGTTCCTATGTCCTCTAAGAATTTCGACGCGGCCTTCTCTTTCCAGAGCTGGGCCCCGGATCTCGAGGCTAAGACTACCGACCTTTCTCTCGGTCTTTCCTTTAAGTTCAGCGATAAGTTCGGCGCTACTCTCGGCTTTGCTCGTGACGGAGGTAAATCTTTCACCGGAGTTGATGATTCAGGGAACGAGCTTGATTCCTTCACTCCGAGCAATATGATGCTTGGCGGAGGCCTCGGCTGGCGTTTCGCTGAGAAATTCTCCGTAGGGGCCAATTTCAGGTATCTCAGCCAGAAGCTCGCCGAAGGAGTGGATTGCTCCACTTTCGGATTGGATGTCATGGCCATGGGCAAATTCTCTGATTTCACTGCCGCCCTCGGCGTGAAGAACATCGGCGGTTCGATTGATTCAGAGGACGGGGATTCCTATGATATCCCTTCTTCGGTTGTGGCCGCTGCTTCCTGGCGCAAGGTCTTCTCAGAGGACCATGGACTTGAAGCCGACCTCGACCTCGATTATTTTCTCAGCGGCAATTTCACAGCAGCCTTCGGAGCCGAGTACGGATGGAAGGACATGCTCTTCCTCCGCGCCGGTTATCACTACGGAGCTGACAAGGCTGTTCTCCCGTCTTTCGCCACCGTCGGCTTAGGTGCGAAGTTCAAGGGCGTGCGTCTCGACTTCGCTTATTTGACTGCCAATGACGATATCGGAGGAGGGCTGACTCTCGGGCTCGGTATCTCCTTCTAGAAGGTTTGTAAGATCTCTTCCTCCGGCGGCGTCCGGAGAGTTAAAGAGGCTGACCAAAAGTCCAGATGACTTAGGCCAGTCTCTTTTTCGCATGAGTTCTATCGGTTCCCTTTAGCCCTGTTATGCGTCTTGCAGAGCATCTGGCAGTTGCTGATGTCGGTGGCACCGCCCTTACTCCATGCCGTTACATGGTCTGCGTCCATTTCGGCAAGTTTGTAGATTCGGTTCTTGTTTGGCCCGCCGGATATTGCGCACAGCGGACAGTTAGAGACTCCTTTTGTCTTTGCCTCTTGTGTCTGCCGTTCATATACGGTCTTGATGGTGTGATTGTCAAAGAGGCGGATGTTGAGCAGCGTTGTGTCAGAACTTCCGCCAAGCAGGTATTCAAAGATACCTTTCTTGTTGGTTACAAACTCATCAGCCATTAGTCTGGCTACATCAGCATCCATCTTGTCAGGATTGTAGGGCGTGTTGTGGAAGCGCTCGTAGAGGTCGCCCCATTCCAGACCGCACTGCTCTGAATACAATGTGGGGAACACACTGCTCACCCAATCTATTACGCTATCGAAGTAGTTGGTTACGGGATGTATGTCTGTGTCTTTTCTGTGTTCTGCCATGTAGCCGTCTATATTTCCACGACTCACCCACTCCAATGCTGTCTCCAAAACTTCCTGGCGTTTGGGGTCTCCCTTGATGTAGGATCCCCACTTCTGTTGCAAAGGGTTGGTGGAGTTTGAGTATAGTGCTTTCAGTGCTGTGACAAATGGACCAGAATAAATGGCATTGCGCATTTCCTGGTCGTTGAGACGCACGCCACCGATGTTGATAATCTGGAACCAGTCCTTAATTTCCTTCTCTGTGCCTTGACAGATATAAATGGTAAGTGGTGTCTTGGAGAACTTCTGCTTCAAGTCCTCATCGAGGGAGTTGTAGTTTTGTTCTCTACCGTCATAGACAATAGGGAGTTTATTGGTGAAAAACCTCCCTAAAGAGGTGATCCGCTGCTGGCCGTCAAGAACCTCATACATTCCATCGTCACGCAGTGTGAAATATATCAGTCCGAGAGGGAACCCCCGGAGCACGGACTGTACCACGGCAACGTCCTTCTTGCCGTCGTTGTAGATGTAGTTACGTTGATATTCGGGTTGGATGATGAGCTTACCGTTCATTCCGAATAACCCTTTACCCTCATTTTCGTTGTACTGGAACCCCTTACATAGGTCACCAATTGTTATGTCGGTACGTAGTGTAGTATTCATAATTATTGTTTTCTTGCCCCGTGATTAGGACGTTGTGATCTTCTGAATGAGGATGCGTGCATAAACTTGTGAGTAGAGCTTTCCATCAACCTTATAGTAAGTCTCATTCTCTGGAGGGGTGTCAAGAACCAAGGTCGCACCATCGTTAAGTTTCGTTACTGTACTTTCCTTGCCGTCTTTGCTTATTTGCGTTTGCTCGGGATAAGTCTTGCATGCACCGCCAAACCAAGTCTTTGTAATACCAGTTATATTAAACTGTTCCGGACAATACTTGTCGAGGAACGAGATAGGCACGCCCATTATGCCGTCATAATCTGATGGTATGGCATCAGTATAAGGCACTTCTATGGCATCGTAGTTATCATATTTCTGATACTCCTTTCCCCTTATATCATTATGACGGCTAAATTTGATATTGTCGGCCATAGTCATGAGTGATAGTGGTTGATGCCGTTTCCCATGCTCGATATTAGTGTACCAACACGAATTGCCAAGTCTCGTGTAGTTTCCAATATAACCCAATCTGGCAGCTTTTTGTCTATCACTATCTTTTATTTTGGCTCCTTCTGGGACTGCAAAGACCATATCTGAAACAAAGCCAGTTCCACCTAACCAAACCCTGTTGTTTTTGATGAGAGGGAACACCTCTTTGTAGGTTATTGCGTTCATGTTGCCGATGACAGAGAACTGTTTGCCACCGTCCATGATCCATTTGAGGAACTCGCGGAAGAGGGAAAACGGTGGATTGGTGATGATGAAGTCGGCCTCGTTGCGCAACTGTGTAACTTCTTTGCTGCGAAAATCTCCGTCTCCATTTAAATAATTCCATTGCAGGTCGTCAATGTCTATGCGGTTGTCACCGTTGCCGTCCCTGTCGAGAATGAATATTTTCCCTCTTGTCTGCCATTTTGAAGGGTCGAATTTCGGATCGTGTTCCTCTTCCGGGAACAGTGATGGCTCTATGCCGTATTTAGCTTTTTTGGCATCAGGAGCATAACTCGTGCTGATTAGCCGTTTGATGCCGAACAACTGAAAGTTTAGTGCAAAGAACTTGGTGAAGTTGCTCCACTCTGGATCATCGCATGGCAGGAGTATTGTCTTGTCACGGAATACTTCAGGATTATAGTCAAGATAAGCCTGCATTTCCTTATTGATGTCGGCAAGCTGTGTATAGAACTCATCGTTCTTGGCTGTCTTCGCGTTGCCTAAGTTTGTATTTGCCATTTGCTTAGTTAATTAGTTTATCATCTAACCTTAATGGTTCTATTTATCCATAGCTTGAAAATGGGGTCGCTTATGCATATCCGCCCACCGTCAGCATCAATGAACTCTTTGGACATTAACGCTTTCTTGACTCCTTGTACGTTGGCGGATGTCTGCAGACGGTATTTTTTAATGACTTTGTTCTTCGTCAAGCCAGTCTCCACACCGTCTGCAAGTGCTACTATGAAATTGAGTTGCAGTCCGGTCAGAGACTCCACGTCACGCTGGAAAAAGATTTTGTTTTGCTCCAATAAGTCCTTGACCGCTTCATCAATCATAGAATCTGTTGTAATAGGGTTAGCCTTGTACCAGACAATCCAAGCCATCTGTTGGACATACGAAGATAGATTATCGGTAATATTGCAAATCCTCTCGGCTTGCTCCTCGGTGATGGTCTTGCCTGTTGCGGTGAACCTGCTGATAATGAACGATACCCATTCCTTCGTGGGAATTTTCTTCAGGAACAAAATGTCCCCGAACTTGTACAGAGGGCATGAGGCTTCGCTGAACATACTCTCCATCATGTGCATCTTACTGCCGAACATGCAGTAGGTGACGTTCGGCTGGTGCTGCCAGACGGACCGTAGCTTCTTTTGGAAATTCAAAGGATTATCGAAAGTCCCGATCTGCTGAAACTCGTCAAAGCAGACGACTATACGGATATTCTTCTTTTCCGCAATCTTTTCAGGCAGTTGCAGTATCTCAATGTCAGTGTCATCTTTAGGATTCCACTCAAAGGAGATGGAGAAGTCGTTCAATGGATCGGAGCCGAAAGAAAACTTTGGCATGATACTGGACAAAAATCTCTTGCCGTTTTCAATCCATTCATCCAATCTGGATGATGTCTGTTTGATTATCTCATTGGCAAGCAGGTGATAGAAGTCTCCTTCTGATTTACAGAAGAACATATCAAGCAGGACATAACGTATGTCATCACGCTTGTTATCAGCTATGACCTTTTTGACAAGGGATGTCTTGCCCCATCGACGTGGAGATATCAGGACGGTGTTGATGCCATGAGTGAGATTGGCCTCCAGCCGTTTCGTTTCCTCATCTCGGTCAGTGAAGTAATTGCCGTCGACTGATCTTCCGAATACAAAGGGATTCTCTTCCATTATGCAGTTTGTCTGTAAGTTTCCGCAAAATTACTAAAATTAATTTTAGTAAAATAATTTTTACTAAAAAATCCTTTTCATCATAAAAGCGTATTAGGCCCCGATTCCGGGCCTGTTCCCCGCGAACTATGCTTCCCTCCGGGCTGCGGGCGTACGAACATCTAGCGGGAAAAAGGGGCTGACTCAAAAGTGAGTTGGCCTCTTTTTTTGTCGGGAGGGGTGTGGGGTGCCGGGGGGACTCCGTTCCGCTTCGCTTCACTCCGGCCCCTCCCACCGCTTTGCGGCGGGCCCCTCCCCCTATACTTGTCCGGGGGTGGACAAGCCCCCCGGCACCCCACACCCCTTCCTCAAGGCTCTAAGCGGCCACTTTTCC
>Ga0256406_1002349_pt1 | contig 26975 bp, 28 predicted proteins | sample RumenRJG_03DNA_FD_185986 | JGI IMG/M metagenome (GOLD analysis project Ga0256406, IMG submission 185986) | Bovine rumen microbial communities from Lethbridge, Alberta, Canada - RJG_03 | ecosystem: Host-associated > Mammals > Digestive system > Stomach > Rumen | place: Canada: Alberta | collected...
ACATTGAAGCATAAGGACAAGAGCAAGACGCTCCTTGAACTGGTCTATACTTATGCCATGCAGATGATGGACCGCCAGCAAAACTCCGTGGTGTCGGAAGAAGACTTGAAAGAGGCACTGAAAGAAACTGGCGTGTAATGAAATGACCGTGGAGAAACTGCTCTGCGGATGCGGGCAGTTTCTCTTTCAAAAAATAAGATAAGAAATGATGCTCAATCGCTTGCTTCGGAAACTTCTTTCCCGCAATCTCAACGGCTGGCAGATGGCAGGCTTCGTGCTTGCCAACCTTTTTGGTATGATTATTGTGCTGACCGCCGTGCAGTTCTCAACGGACGTGATTCCGCTGTTTACAGGTGGCGACAGTTTTATGAAACCGGGGCGGATTGTCGTCGTGAAGCATGTGAGTGCCGCCCGAACAGTGTCGGGCAAGGCTCCGGTGTTCAAGTCTGAGGAGATTGATGAACTGGAGGCGCAGCCGTTTGCCAAAGACGTGGGCACGTTCATTCCGTCGCAGTTCAGCGTCTTTGCTTCCATCGGCAGCCAGAGCATGGGAATGGCATTCTCAACGGAGATGTTTTTCGAGTCGATTCCCGACAAGTATATGGACATCGACCTGTCTAAATGGCAGTACACAGCGGGCAGCGACACCTTGCCCATCGTGCTGCCGCGCACCTATCTGAACCTGTATAATTTCGGCTTTGCAGGCAGTCGCGGACTTCCCACACTCTCTGAAGGCGTGGTGGGAATCGTGAGAATCAATCTGCTGCTGAGCGGAAGCCACGGGCGGCGTGCCATGGTGGGCAGGGTCGTCGCGTTCTCGAAGCGGTTGAACACGATTCTTGTCCCCGAAAAGTTTATGAAAGAGGCGAATGCACAACTCGCGCCCGACAAGACACCGCAGCCGTCGCGCCTCATCGTCACCGTGACCAATCCGGGCGATGAGCGCATAACCGAATACTTAGCGTCGAACAACTATGAGGCGGAGGGGGGCGACGACGATGCCTCGCGCACTGCCGGCTTCCTGCGAGTCATTGCAATCATCGTTATGGTGATAGGACTGGTCATCAGCGCGCTTGCTTTCTATGTGTTGCTGCTGAGCATCTACCTGCTACTGCAGAAACACACGGAGAAAATCGACAATCTGCTGCTGATAGGTTATTCGCCCCTGAAAGTGTCGTGGTTCTATTACACACTCGCCATCGGACTGAATCTTTTGGTGTTCATCGTGGCATTGTTCCTGACTTTCCAGATTCGTAAACTCTATCTGCCGTATTTCGGGGAACTCTATCCCCGCTACGAAGCATCAGAAATACTGCCCACCGTGCTCGTCGGCGCCATCCTTTTCCTGCTGGTCAGCATACTCAATTTCCTAGCCGTCCGCCGGAAAGTGATGCGCGTGTGGCAGCTTCACAAGGTGTGAGGGCAGGGGAGCGTCAGTATTTGCTCTGCCGTTTGGCGAGGACCACGTGCCCGATGATGCCTCCGACGATGAGCAGCCATGCCGCCACAAGCAGGAGATTGCTGTCCGTCCAGCCAGCCAGAAAGGCGGTCAGCAGGAGCAAAACGCCGAGGCAAACGGCATAGATGCCAAGGTTGTTGACGTGTCTTTTCATGTCAGTTTCAATCAATGCGTGCACAAAACTACTAAAAATATTTGTCCGAATCAAAAAAAAACCGTAATTTTGCACCGCATTTTTAAATGCACCCATTTTTTAACATTTAAACATTTAATCAAAGTAGTATGAATCATTACGAAACCGTTTTCATTTTGACTCCCGTTTTGTCTGATGATCAGATGAAGGAAGCGGTCGCTAAGTTCAAGACTATTCTCACCGAAAAAGGTGCGGAGATGCTGAACGAAGAGACGTGGGGACTGAAGAAGCTGGCTTACAGCATTCAGAAAAAGAATTCCGGATTCTACTGCCTGTTCGAATTCAAGGCAGAGCCGGAGGTAATCAATACGCTTGAAACTGGCTTCCGTCGCGACGAGAAAGTCATTCGTTTCATGACCGTAAAACTCGACAAGCATGCAGCACAGTATGCAGAGAAGAGACGTAACAAACTTAACAAAAAAGAGGAGGCTTAATCATGGCAGAGCAAGATACAGAAATTCGCTATTTGACCGCTCCTTCGATTGACACGAAGAGAAAGAAGTATTGCCGTTTCAAGAAAAGCGGTATCAAGTATATTGACTACAAAGATCCTGAGTTCCTGAAGAAATTCTTGAACGAGCAGGGAAAGATTCTTCCCCGCCGCATCACGGGAACCTCTCTGAAATACCAGCGCCGTGTGGCTCGGGCAGTCAAACGTGCTCGCCAGATAGCATTGCTTCCATACGTAGCCGATTTGATGAAATAAAAAAAGGAGGAACAGATATGGAAATTATACTGAAAGAAGACATCATCGGTCTGGGTTACAAGAACGATATCGTGAACGTGAAGAACGGCTATGGCCGTAACTATCTCATACCCGCAGGCAAGGCAGTCATCGCAACAGCGTCGGCTAAGAAAATCCTTGCTGAAAACCTCAAGCAGCAGGTACATAAACTTGAGCGCCTGAAGGCAGAAGCCGAGAAAAAGGCTGAAAAGCTGAAAGACGTCGCAGTAGAAATCGCTGCACGCGTAAGCTCAAACGACATGCTCTACGGATCAGTGACAGCAGCCATGGTTGCCGACGAACTGGAGAAGAAAGGCGTGGAGGTTGACCGCAAGATTATCACCATGCGCGACATCAAGAAAATCGGAACCTATGACGCAGTTGTGCATTTCCACAAGGAAGTGGAAGTGAAGATTCCCGTGACAGTCATCGCCGAAAACGCTGCAGAACTCGCTGCCGAGGCTGCTGCACGCAAGGCTGAAGCTGCCGCTAAGAAGAACGAAGAAAAGCAGGCTGAAGAAGCTGAGGCTACAGAAGAGGCTGCTCCGGAAGCTGAGGTGGAAGAGACACCGCAGGCTGAAGAGGCACCCGCAGCTGAATAACAAAAAGTTTTTTTCATAATTACCGTCCCCGGTAGCCCCATGGTTATCGGGGATTTTTGTGCCCTTTAACCACAAACATTAAACGTATCCGAAAATAAAAGTTTTCGCTATTTTCGCCTTTTTAGGAAATTTCGGAATCCTATCTTATCCCGAACGTATCCGAAAATATCGAACGTATCCAAAAATAAAAGTTTTCGCTATTTTCGCCTTTTTAGGAAATTTCGGAATCCTCTCTATCCCGAACGTATCCGAAAATATCGAACGTATCCAAAAATAAAAGTTTTCGCCCTTTTTGTTTTTTAGGAAATTTTCGGAATACTATCTTATCCCTCGTTGTGCTGGATTTGCAATCCAGTACCATTTTAATCGTGGATTTACAATCCCCCTCCGCTTCTGTATATTTATGCAGCGCAGCAGGTTTTGGGTGTCGTTTTGTAACCATTTGAAAAACAATGCATTAAGTAGTGCTTTCCAAAAGTTCAACTTTTAGCTTGCAAAAGTTGAACTTTTAGGCGGTGAAAGTTGAACTTTTAGAACGCAAAAGTTCAACTTTTGGAAAGCGAAAGTTCAACCGCATATTTATACGCCCTATTCTGCATGTTTATACAAGCAAAACGGAGGCAAAACGAAGGGGCATTTTTATGCCTTTGTCAATTCCGAAAATATTTGTCAATTTTCTGCTCGTTGATAGCGTAATGTTCACCAACATCAAACTACTCAAAACGTGCCAACGCCACCGCCAAACAGCGTCTTCGCCATAAAAAACATGCGCAAATTTTGTTTATTCTAAGCATTTAACTATCTTTGCAGTAGCCAAAACCTAAAAAAGATGCAGATTCGATTCAAGAAAAAAGCGAAGATTATTGACGTGGTTATTACAGCCGTGGCTGGGATGCTGTCCGTGGGATTCATGCTCTATGGCGTATGTCATTTCGGTCTGAGAGTGGGAGGGTTCGAACTGATCCTCAACATTTTTTATCTGGCTTGTCTGGTGATGATCTGGATGTATTTCTTCAATCGGCTGAAGGCGGAACAGTTCAACTACTGGTGCTCGGTGTGTGTGGGCATTACAGTGCTGCTGCGCGACATTCTCTTTTCACCCGAGTTGGTGAGTTATCCCATTCACCTGATGTGTCTCACGCTCTCGGTGTGGCTGCTTCTGATGCTCACTTATTTCTATGCGCGCAAGAACTGGAAGGGCTATACCAAATTCAACCTGTGGATGATTTTCATCGTTGACGTGATCATCGCTGCGCTTTATCACTATGATGTCGCTTGTCTGGAGGCGGCAGACAAATATACTGACTATCTGCTTACCGAGATATGGATTCGCCCCACCATCACCTACGGACTCGTAACGTGCTTCGTCACAGAGACGAGGGGGGAAGGGTAGCGGCTAATTCCGGAATTTTAAACATTAAATGATGATGAAAAAAGTACGGTTGATGATGGCTGCACTGGCTGTCTGGTGTATGTCAGGCACGTCGGTATCGGCGCAAGAGGAGAATGGATTTAAGAAGTTTGACGTAAAAGAAGATTTCACGGAGAATGGTTTTCAATGGTTTCGCGATGCGGAGCTCGTGGCTGCCGGCGACAAAGAGAAACACAATGCGATGACCATCGGGTGGGGAGGCATCGGAACGCTTTGGGGACATACTGCCCTGACCGTCTATGTGGCGGAAAAGCGCTACACGAAGGAGTTCATGGACAAGGCGCAATACTTCACGGTGATGGCTTTCGACGTGGCAGATAGCAAGGTGCTCAGATACATGGGCACCAAAAGCGGCAGAGACGGTGACAAGGCTGCCGCACTGGGACTTCACACCGCCTATACGGAGAATGGCACGCCCTATTATACGGAGGCAACGATGGTGATTGAGTGCAAGACGATGTATGCGGCACCCTTCGACCCGCAGTATTTTAAGAGCGACGTGCCCAGACGTCAGTACAGCAATTTCCCTGCCGGACTGCATACCATGTATATCGGCGAGGTGGTCAACGCATGGAAAAAATAATGCAGACACCTTCGTGCGAATAGCTTTTTGGAAGGCAAACTTTTGGCGGAAATAAGGCGCTGAAATGTTAAAAAATGAATTTTTCTGCCAGAAAATTTGCTTTTCTTAAAGGATTCTTCTATATTTGTCCCCAACTTTTATTGATTTCGCGATTTTCGAAATCTCCCCCGAGGTTGGTAGCTTCCTGCACCAACCTCTTTTGTTTGAGTGCTTCAAAAACATAATGGAATATTTGTCGGTTTCGGAATAAATTGATATTTTTGCAAGAAAATACCAGACATGAGAACGAATTATTTGAAGATGGTTTTCTTTGCGCTGCTGTTGACGGTGGCGTTTAGTTGTGAAAAAGCAATCATCGATGAAGAAATTGATGACACAGAACTGCCAGGTACAGGTGAAGACAATGGCGGTTCCGGTGGTGGAAATGGTAGCGGAAATGGCGGAGGAAACAATGGTAAGAAAGACGGAAAGGATGAGAATAACCCCCTGACGGTAGCTGAATTTATTGCAGGTGATTACGAGGGTGGCGCATTTGTAAAAGGATACATAGTCGGCGCTTGTTCAACGAATATTAAGAATGCTGACTTTGAAGCTCCTTTCGAATGGTCTTCTGCAATTCTTGTTGCCGATAATAAAGGAGAAACAGATACTGATAAGATGATTTCTATTGAGTTGAAGAGTGGAAGTAAAATTCGTGAGCAGTTCAACTTGAAAGACCATCCGGAGAATTTTGGGAAACAGGCACTTTTCTTTGGCTATCCAGAGAGGTATCTTGGAATTATTGGAATAAAAGGTCCAGGAAAATATAAATTGTTCGATTAGAGAAAACTGCTATAGAAAAACAAAAAAGGGTGGAACCTCACGGTCTCACCCTTTTTCTAACAAACTTAAATAAACTTATATAATACACGTAGGGTCTTGATGTGGCGCATATTCCTATACGATGAGAGGCTATCTGCGCATGCAAGGAGTTATCGCCATGCGATATATTCCTTTTCTTTATGTTGAATTTTTTCTGTTGTGCTTCCGTCCCTTACATCGAGAGATTTCGGCTGATATCCTAAGGCAGGTCTTCTGACTTTGTTCCACCGGCAAACACCTTCCCGTTTTCAACAGTGGCTTCTTGTTTGCCGGTTATAAAGGAACTTACAGCTGCGAGACAGTCGGAGATTCTCACTCCATTCCCTTTTTAATCGCGCTTATAGCGAACCTTATCGCTTGCAAAGATAAAGCATTTTTGCGAAACACCAAAAAACTTATCAATATTTTTATGGAAAATCTTTCATTTCGTTCTCGAAATGCCACTTCATCATCAAGGGTGTTTTGCCCGCATCGTTTATCGTAAAAAGCATCTATTTGTTAAAAAGCGAGGGGTAAAATGATGTTTTTTTATAAAAAATTTGGAAGAAATAATGAAAGTGTTTATATTTGCAACCACATTTTTAATGAATGCTCACATTTCGGCAGGGGCTATATGGTCTTTTGGCGGGTGTGGGAGAAGAGTAACGAACATTGTAAAACTTAAAAAACAAAACGCCTATTGTAAAAAACATTACTTAAGAATTTTAATGTTTTAAGGAATGAAAAATCTGAATGATATGACCGACGAGCAGTTGGCATTTTCATACATTGATGGTAACAATAAGGCTTTTGATTTGCTTTTGTCTCGCAATCAATCGAGACTGTTTTCCTATATCTTGTTCGTGGTTCGTGACCAGGATGTAGCGAATGATATTTTTCAAGAGACTTTTGTAAAGGTGATTACCAAACTGCATGAAGGCAAGTATAGGGATACCGGCAAGTTCAGTGCTTGGATTATGCGTATTGCCCACAACGTAATCATGGACTGGTATCGTGACCAGAAGGCCGAACGCATCGTGGAGCCGACGGAGGGTAACGACCTGTCGAACCTCAGTTCGAAAGACATCATCGACTCGAATATTGAGAATCTTTTTGTCAACGACCAGATTCTGCGAGACGTGAGGAAGATGATGGAGCAGTTGCCTGCCTCGCAGCGCGAAGTGGTGTTTATGCGCTTCTATCAGGAGATGTCGTTTAAGGAGATTGCCGAGACGACGGGTGTGAGCATCAATACCTCACTTGGACGTATGCGTTACGCCATTCTCAACCTGCGCCGCATGGCTAAGGACCACCAGATTATGCTGCAGATGGACTAAATGTTCAGGTGCAAATGTATTAAACGCATCAGCCCGCCAATCATTCGACTGGCGGGCTGATGCGTTTCTGGTATGGTTCAGACACTCTTCGTCTCGGTGTCCAGTTCTTTCAGGCTGCGGATGACAGCAATCGGGTCGCTGGCTTTGAAAATATAACTTCCGCTGACCAGCGCATCGGTTCCCGCCTGCACCAATCGCGGGGCAGTGTCTGCCTGTACACCGCCGTCCACTTCGATGAGGGCATGACTGCCGCTTTGCTGTATGAGTTGACGCAGGCGTTGCACCTTCTGAATGGTGTTCTCAATGAACTTCTGTCCGCCGAAACCAGGGTTGACGCTCATCAGCAGGACCAGTTCCACATCGCCGATAATGTCTTCAAGGACAGAGACCGGAGTGGACGGGTTGAGCGAGACACCGGCTTTCATGCCGGCAGCATGTATCTCCTGTACGGTGCGGTGCAAGTGTGTACATGCTTCATAGTGCACGGTCATCATCATGGCGCCGCATTTGGCTGTCTGCGCCACGTAACGTTCGGGCTTGACAATCATGAGGTGTACGTCAAGCGGTTTCTTGCTGATTTTCGATACGGCTTCGAGGACGGGAAATCCAAAAGAGATGTTAGGCACGAAAACACCGTCCATAACATCCATGTGCAGCCAGTCGGCTTCACTTCGGTTGAGCATCTCCACGTCTCTCTGGAGGTTGGCAAAATCGGCAGAAAGCAGCGAAGGGGAAATAATCGGTTTCATGATACGACAGGTCTTTAGTTGATGCAGAGATTTTCATTCCTGCGATTCACTTTGGCAGCCTGGAAAGTGTAGGCTATTTGTCTGATAAGATGTAATGTTTGTTCCGATGGTTGGAACTCTTCAGGAGTAAAGTATGTCATAGGCGTTAATATAATGTATATGTTTTATTGATAAAACGGATATTGGCGGTCTTTATTATATAGAATGTCATTTTTATTTTTTTATTTGGAAAATCATGCGTCAATATCCTGAAAAAAGGTTATCTTTGCCTAATCATAAGAGCGTAAAGAGAAAAAATATGATTATAAAGGTATGTGGGATGCGCGACCCAGAGAATATCCGCGCGGTAAGTGCTTTGGATATTGACTGGATGGGGTTTGTCTTCTGGCGGGATAGTCCACGCTATTTGCAACAGATATCCTCCCGTACAGGTACGCTTCCCGACTATTCATCGCTGCGGGATGATGCGATGCGTAAGAAGGCAGACGGGAAGAAAGATATTTTGCGCGTCGGTGTGTTTGTGGACGACATGCCGCAGAACATCGTGACGCGGGTGGTTAACTATCGGTTGGATATCGTTCAGCTGCACGGTGACGAGAGTCCTGTCATGATGGAGAACCTGCGGCGGACGATAGATCCGGATATCCATCCGGGCATCAGGTTGATGAAAACCATTTATGTCGGTTGTGCAGATGACTTGAAATGCTGTGCAGACTATGCGGGCGTTGCAGACTACTTCTTGTTTGAACCCAAGAAACCAGCTGATGCAGACACTAAGTCTTTGATTGATTGGGATGTGTTGGCTGCCTATGACGGTCAAGTGCCTTTCATTCTGGGCGGTGACATCGGACCGGATGATGTGGAGCGCCTCCGTCACTTTAGTCATCCAGCGTTCTGTGGCATCAGTGTAGATGCGCAGTTTGAAACGGCGTATGCGATGAAAGATGCTGTGGCGTTGAAGGCATTTGTTGAGTGTTTGAGAAAAGGAGAATAACAGATATTTCAGCAGGTAAATTTTGTTATTCGAAATGAAAAGAATATCTTTGCAGGCGATTTGTAAAGCATAGACATTGAATGACAGATATCCTTCCATCAACAACCAACGCATCACAGCCAGAAGAGCAGCAGCCGTGGTATGCTATCCGTCTGTTTTCGATTAGACAGAAGGCTGTGTGTGACTATCTCGCAGAGCATGGGTTGGAATATTTCGTCCCCATGCAGTATGTTGATTTTGAGACTCGTGATGGAAAGCGGAAACGGGAACTGCGCCCGGTGGTGCGGAATCTTGTTTTTGTGAAGAAAAGTCTTTCCCAGCGGCAGATGACAGGAGTGGTGCAGGAATGTCCTTACAAAATGGCTGTCATCCGCAAGAGTCGGACGTCCACGGCTTATTATGAAATTTCGTCAAAGGAGATGCATGAGTTCCAGGTGATGTGTAATCCGGAGATAGAACTTCGTAAATATCTCACAGAGGAAGAGGCGCAGCTGAAGGTCGGCACACCGGTTGATGTTGTTTTTGGACCGTTGAAGGGATTGTCTGGCAAATTGGTTCGTCAGAGTAAGAAATACTATTTGCTTAAAGAAATTCCCGGTATGGGTGTGATGATTAAAGTGTCGCGATGGTGTTGCAAGCCCGTCGTAGAAAAATAACTGCTTTAGTAGTGCGAGAATGACAGACGCACAGCATGACGACAATGGATAATCGGCAAGTAAGTGAAATAATAACCAGTCTCCAGAATCCGAGAATAAAGCATCTGCGGGTTTTGCAGCAGAAGAGTGCGGCTCGACGCAAAGAGGGACTTTTTGTCGTAGAAGGATACAAGGAACTCATGCAGTGCTTGGATGCAGGGCTGCAGGTCGATGCGCTTTTTTATACTCCGGCACTGATGTCATCCGCAGCCCAGGAGTTATTGCTGCGTGTGTCGTCTTCCCGCTGTTTTGAAGTTACCCCGGAGGTGTATGACCGCATGGCATATCGCGGTGGAACGGAAGGCGTGATAGCCCAAGTTGAGATTCCCGTCCGGACGTTAGGCGGGCTGACACTCGGTCAGCATCCATTGATTGTTGTAGTGGAGCAAGTCGAAAAGCCAGGCAATTTGGGTGCCATCCTTCGTAGTGCCGATGCGGCAGGTGCCGATGCCGTAGTCGTGTGTGACGAGCTGACAGACCTGTATAATCCAAACTTGGTGCGCAATTCGATTGGTGCTTTGTTTTCCGTGCCTTGTGTGTCATGTTCCTCTGATGAGTGCATCGCTTTTCTCAAGTCAAAAGGTATCCGCATTCTGACTGCCCAACTCCAGGATTCCAACCTCTACTATGATACGGACATGCGGGTTGGCATCGCATTGGTGATGGGGACGGAATCTACGGGACTGTCAGATAAATGGCGGCGCGCTGCAGATGCGCATATCCGTATCCCGATGCTGGGCAAACTCGATTCGCTAAATGTTTCTGTCTCTACTGCCATCCTTTTGTTTGAGGCAGTCAGGCAGAGAACTTGCGCCGCAGAAACCGGCAATTCATAATGATGGTTGGCTGATGACTTTCTGATAAGCCAATCGCTCATCTCCATTCTCAAGATAAATGATTCCGCAGTAAGTGAAGCCGTGCTTCTCGAGCAGATGTTGCATGATGTGGTTGTCGCGGTGAGTGTCGATGCGGAGGTTGTCAGTGTGTGAGAAACAAAAGTCAGCCATGGCGTCGAAAATGCCTTTTTTGTCGGGATAGCTTGCAATGCGATGCACTACATAATAGGGTTTGCTTTCGTCTATCCATGCCCCTTGATAGATGGAGGCATAGGTTGGTTCGGGTGATGGGACGAAAGCGAATGTGCCAACGGGCTCGCTTTCGCAGGTGAGAATATAGCTGTTGTTTTTCTCAATGTCGTGTCGGAAAACCTCTTCCGATGGGTAGCCGTTAATCCATTGGTGCATGTTGCCGCTTTTCCGCATGATTTGTCTTGACGCTTCAGCCATCTGCAGAAGTGCTGGAATGTCGGCAATGGTTGATTGTCGAATCTGGTAAGGCATGTTCTTCTTATTTTTCATCGTTGGTCATTTTTGCCATCCGGAAGAGTTCGATGGGCAGATGGCAGTATCCGTTGGGATTCTTTTCCAAATAGTCTTGGTGGTATTCCTCTGCGCGGTAGAAGTTCTGCAGCGGTTCCACTTCCACGGCGAGTGGAGCGGTGTAACGTCGCTGCTCGGCTTTCATCGCTTCTTGAATGGCTGGCAGGTCGTCCTTGTCCGTGTAGTATATGCCGGTCCGATATCGTGTTCCGATGTCGTTTCCTTGTTTGTTGAGACTCAGTGGGTCGATGGCTTTGAAGAACATCTGCAATAGAAACGTGAGGTCAGTCACATTCTCGTCATACGTCACGTGCACGGTTTCGGCAAATCCCGTCGTGTCTGTATAGACTTCCTCGTAGGTCGGGCTTGTGGTATGTCCGTTGGCATATCCTACCTCTGTCTCTTTCACGCCTCTGAGTAGTTTGAAAAAATGTTCTGTTCCCCAAAAGCATCCTCCTGCGAAATAAATATCTTTCATATCGAACTGTTTTCTTTTAGTGGTTGTTGATGGTTCGTCAACATGCTGTTTGTCTTCTGCAAAGGTAGTGAATATTGTGGAGAAAACAAAGAGAAAAGGTTATTTTATAAACGAAAGAGCATCCAAGCCGTTGATAGACTTGGATGCTCTTTTTGTTTTTGTCGGGGCGACAGGATTCGAACCTGCGACCACCTGGTCCCAAACCAGGCGCGCTACCGGACTGCGCTACACCCCGTTCGCAACATGGGTTGCCCCATTTTTGCGGCTGCAAAGTTAATCAGTTTTTATGACCTTTGCAAATTTTGCAGGCATTATTTTATAATACCTTGTTGAGTGAATACTTTCTTGAGAATCTGCACTCCTCGTTCAACTTGCTCTTCGGTATGGGTTGCCATGAGTGCAAAACGCACCAGCGTGTCTTGTGGGGCGCATGCCGGAGGGATTACCGGATTGATGAATACACCGGCATCGAACGCCAGCTTCGTCACGACAAATGTCTTCTCCACGTCGCGAACATATAGCGGGATGATTGGGCTCTCCGTGTCGCCGATTTCAAATCCTTCTTCGCGGAAGCGGCGGAGGGCGAAATGGGTCACTTTCCATAGTTTCTCAATGCGCTCCGGTTCTTTTCGGATAATGTGGAGCGCCTCTCTGGCTGCTGCCGTTGCCGCAGGTGTGTTGGATGCGCTGAAGATATAGGTGCGGCAGAAGTGTCGCAGGTAGTTGATGGTGTCGAAGTCTCCGGCTATGAAGCCGCCGATGCTTGCGAGGCTTTTGCTGAAGGTTCCCATGATGAGGTCAACCTCGTCGAGCAGTCCAAAGTGGTCGCAGACACCTCTTCCTTCTCTTCCGAATACGCCTAAGCCGTGTGCTTCGTCAACCATGACAGAGGCGTTGTATTTTTTCTTCAGGCGGATAATCTCCGGGAGGTTGCACAAATCGCCTTCCATGGAGAATACGCCGTCAACGACAATCAGTTTGATGGCATCCGGTTCGCATTTCTGCAGCTGTTTCTCCAGGTCTTCCATGTCGTTGTGTCTGAACTTGAGCTGTTTTGCGAATGACAGTCTTCGTCCGTCAACGATGCTGGCATGGTCACGCTCGTCGCAGATGATATAGTCTTCGCGACCGCAGATGACGGCAAGCACTCCGGAGTTGACAAAGAATCCTGTGGAGAAGCAGAGTGCATCGTCTTTATGTTCGAACTCGGCAAGTTCTTTCTCTAACTGGATGTGGAGGTCGAGTGTTCCGTTGAGGAACCGGCTGCCCGCGCATCCGGAGCCGTATTTGTCGAGTGCGTCTTTTGCGGCTTTGATGATGCGTTCATCGCCTGTCAGTCCGGTATATGCATTTGAGCCGAACATGAGGACGTTGTGTCCTTCCATTTCGACTTCTGTTCCTTGCTTCCCTGAGATGGCCCTGAAATAGGGATAAACCCCTGCAGCCATATATTTCTGAGGTTCGCGATAGTTCTTCAGTCTCTCTTGTAAAAGTCCCATATTATATAAATAGGTATTGAAAATCTCTTAACAATTTAGGCTGCAAAGATACAAAAAATGTATTAGAATCTTGTTGTTTTTTGAAAAAATGTGCATTTAGGTGGAAAAATGTTGTTAAATAGCAGGTTGTCAGATATAAATTTATTATTTTTGCAGCATAAAACTACCGAGGGCGCGCGCAAGTGTTTGATTGAATGAAGAAGCATATAACATTTATTCTGAATCCGATTTCGGGGAAAGTGAAGAAGGCGGGGATTCCGGTCTTGATAGATAAGTATCTTGACAAGAATCGTTTCGACTATACGCTTCGCTATACGGAATATGCGGGTCATGCGGAATTGATTGCGCGTGAGGAACGTGAGAAGGGGGTGGACGTGGTCGTTGCCGTCGGTGGCGATGGGACAATCAACGAGGTGGGGCGTGCCCTCGTTCACTCTTCCACGGCTATGGGTATCATTCCTTGTGGTTCGGGAAACGGACTGGCGCGTCATCTGATGATTCCCATCAATATTAAGAAGTCGATATTGATTATCAATCAATGTGATATTTACGACCTCGATTACGGAGTGATTAACGGTCATCCGTTTTTTTGCACGTGCGGCATGGGGTTCGATGCTTTTATCAGCATGAAGTTTGCTGAGGGTGGAAAGCGAGGTCCCGTGAAGTATATCGAGCATGTGTTGAAAGAGGGGCTGCGCTACAAGCCGGAGATTTATACGATTGAGGATGAGTCGGGCACGGTGCAGTATCACAAGGCTTATCTCGTGTCGTGTGCCAATGCATCGCAATATGGTAACAATGCTTACATCGCTCCGCAAGCCTCAATGAGGGATGGTGTGATGGATGTGATTATCATGGAGCCTTTCGACTTTCTGGATGCTCCCCAGGTGAGTTTTGACATGATGAACAAGACGCTGCACAAAAGCAGTAAGATAAAGACTTTCCGTTCGAAGAAGATATGCGTCCATCGCAAGAAAGAAGGTCCGGTGCATTATGATGGCGACCCGATGATGCTGGGCAAGGATATTGAAATCTCCCTGGTAGAGAAGGGGATTAAGATTATCGTGAACCCTGAGGCGGAAAACAAGAATCGCGACCCGAACATGGTGCAAAATGCGGTGTGCGAACTGTTCAACAGTTTCAGTACGGCGCGTGCGGACATTACTCGCCAGGGCAGGCGTTTGCTGGCTGTGAACAAAAAACTCTGGCGGAAGATGCGCAAATGAAGTCATCCTTCCCTTTCCGTTTTTTTCATCCCGACAACTTGTCTGGCATCTCGCCGCGATTGTATATTTATACATAGGTGACGACCTTGTAGTCTCTTTTGTAAACTGTTGTTTTTCAAGAGGTTATAGGTGGTCTTCCAAAAGTTGAACTTTTGGCTTGCGAAAGTTCAACTTTTAGGCGGTGAAAGTTAAACTTTTAGGACGCAAAAGTTGAACTTTTGAAAAGCGAAAGTTCAACTGCATATTTATACGCCCTTATCTGTAAGTTTATGCAGCGAGGGAATGTTTTGTTGAAATATTGCTAAAGTCACGTTAAAAAGGTGCTTTTGTTTTTTGTTTTTATAAAAAAATGGTTACCTTTGGGAAGAAAAACCGAATTTAGACAAAACAGATAGTGATATGAGTTATTTGCGATTTGAGAAAGCCTTGATGACAAACTTGGAGGAGTCTCTTCCTCGCGAGTTGTTGCGAACCAATCGTTCTGGCGCTTATTCGTGTTCGACGGTTGTTGATTGTAATACGCGAAAATATCACGGATTGCTGGTTGTGCCTGTTCCCGGGTTGGATGATGAGAATCATGTGTTGCTCTCGTCTTTGGATGTGACGGTGGTTCAGCATGGTGCGGAGTTCAATTTGGGTTTGCATAAGTATGGTGAGAATTGTTATAGTCCGAGGGGACATAAGTATATCCGTGGTTTTGACTGTGACAAGTTGCCGACAACCCTGTATCGTGTGGGCGGCGTGATGTTGAAGAAGGAGGTGCTGTTCCAGCATTATGAGGATAGGATTCTTATCCGTTATACGTTGGAGGATGCCCATTCTGCGACCTTGCTTCGCTTCCGTCCTTTCCTGGCGTTTCGGAGTGTGCGTGAGTTCACGCATGAGAATTATGTGGCGAACCGTGATTACCAGTTTGTGGATAATGGGATAAAGACCTGTATGTATGCAGGTTATCCTGATTTGTACATGCAGTTTTCGAAGAAGAGTGAATTCGTGTTCCAGCCTGATTGGTATCGCGGCATAGAGTATCCGAAGGAGCAGGAGCGGGGATATGATTCGAAGGAAGACCTGTATGTGCCGGGTTATTTTGAGATGCCTATCCGGAAGGGCGAGAGCGTGGTCTTCTCAGCTTCCACTTCGGAGATTGCGACATCTAAGCTGAAGAAACTGTTTGATGTGGAGTATGAGGACCGTGCGCCGCGCGACAACTTCTTCCATTGCCTGGTGAATGCCGCACACCAGTTCCATAATCGTGAGGAAAACGATGACCGTTATCTGCTCGCCGGTTATCCGTGGTTCAAATGCCGGGCGCGCGATACGTTCATTGCTTTGCCGGGCCTGACGCTCGCTATCGGTGAGCAGGATTATTTTGAATTGGTGATGAAGACGGCAGAACGGGGACTGCGTGAGTTCATGGGCGGCAAGCCGTTGAGTGTGAAAATCTACGAGATGGAGCAGCCGGATGTGCTGTTGTGGTGTGTCTGGGCGATACAGCAGTATGCCCGTGCCTGTGGCGATGAGAAATGCTTGCGCAAATATGGGAAGTTACTTTCCGACATTATTAAATATATTATAAAGGGTAAGCATCCCAACTTGCGGTTGGAGGCGAACGGACTGCTCAGTTCTGATGGAAAAAGGACTTCGGTGACTTGGATGAACTCCACGGTAAATGGTTGTCCGGTCGTGCCTCGTTCGGGTTTCATCGTTGAGTTCAACGCACTGTGGTATAACGCTTTGATGTTTGCTTCCCATCTTTTGAAAGACACCAAAAAGGCGGAGTCGGCTGATTTGGAGAAGCGGGCAGCGCTGTGCGGACGGACGTTTGCGGATGTTTTCGTCAACGAGTATGGGTATCTGTATGATTATGTCGATGGCGATGTCAAGGATTTGAGTGTGCGTCCCAACATGATTTTCCCGGTGGCGTTTGATTATTCGCCGCTGTCGGTTGAGCAAAAGAAGAGTGTGCTGGACGTGTGTACACGGGAGTTGTTGACCCCCAAGGGCTTGCGTTCCCTGTCGCCTAAGAGTGGGGGCTACAATCCGATGTATGTCGGTCATCAGTCACAGCGCGACCAAGCTTATCATCAGGGCACGGCATGGCCCTGGCTCGGTGGGTTCTACATGGAAGCGTGCCTGAAGTTGTACAAGCGTACGCGCCTGAGCTTCATCGAGCGCCAGATGGTGGGCTATGAGGACGAGATGTACTACCATTGTCTGGGTACCATCTCCGAATTGTTTGACGGCAACCCGCCCTTCTTGGGTCGCGGTGCCATCTCTTTTGCGATGAATGTGGCTGAGATACTGCGCACACTCAGTTTGTTGGAAACTTATACGTATCAAAAATAAAAGAGGGGAGGAAAAGATATGAAAGTTCTGATGTTTGGATGGGAGTATCCTCCTCATGTGTATGGCGGTCTTGCGACGGCTAATTATGGTATCTCGGAGGGATTGCATGCGCAGGGCGATGTTGAGATAACGCTTTGTCTGCCGCATCCTTTCGGCGATGAAGACCAGACGGCAGCGCAGATTGTTGCGATGAATGCGGTGCCGATCGTTTGGCGTGACGTGAACTATGACCATGTCAAAAACAGCCTTGGCAACGTGATGTCTCCAGAGTTGTATTATCAGCTTCGCGACCATATCTACGCCGACTTCAGTTATATGAACGTCAATGAGTTTGGCTGTATGGAGTTTGCCGGCGGCTATCCGCAGAACCTGCATGAGGAAATCAACAACTATTCCATCATTGCCGGTGTGGTTGCACGGCAGCAGGAGTTCGACATCATCCATGCTCACGACTGGCTGACGTATCCTGCGGGTATTCATGCGAAGCAGGTTTCGGGCAAGCCGCTGTGCATTCACGTTCATGCCACGGACTTCGACCGGTCGCGGGGAAAGGTGAATCCGACGGTCTATTCGATAGAGAAAGACGGTATGGACCATGCCGATTGCATCATGTGCGTCTCTGAGCTGACCCGTCAGACGGTCATCAACCATTATCACCAGCATCCGTCCAAATGCTTTACGGTACACAATGCCGTATATCCTTTGAAGAAAGAGTTGCAGGATATTCCCCGTCCCGACCACACCGACAAGGAGAAGGTGATTACGTTCCTCGGGCGAATCACCATGCAGAAGGGACCGGAATATTTCGTGGAGGCTGCCAGTCTGGTGCTCCATCGCACCCACAATGTGCGTTTCTGCATGGCAGGCTCGGGCGATATGATGAACAAGATGATCTATCTCGCAGCCGAACGCGGTATTGCCGACCGCTTCCACTTCCCGGGATTCATGCGGGGAAAAGAAGTCTATGAGTGCCTGAAAGCATCGGATGTCTATGTGATGCCTTCGGTGAGCGAGCCTTTCGGTATCTCGCCGTTGGAAGCGATGCAGTGCGGCACGCCGACCATCATCTCCAAGCAGAGTGGCTGTGCGGAGATTCTCGAGAACTGCATCAAGGTGGACTACTGGGACATACACGCCCTTGCTGATGCCATGTATTCCATCTGCCACAACGACTCGCTCTTCAAATACTTGCAGGTAGAGGGAAAGCGGGAAGTTGATCAGATTACGTGGGAGAAAGTCGGCAGATGGATTCGCGAGCTCTATGAGCGGACAATGAGTCAGCGAGGCTGAAAAATAAGGTGGCGTCAGCCAGATGAAATAATAGTAAACAATCAAGACCCATGCCCCTGTGGTGGTCTTTCCGTTAAGGGAATAGGAGAGGGGTAGCACGATATGAAGACAATATGTTTATATTTTGAGATTCATCAGACGATTCATCTCAAGCGTTACCGTTTCTTTGACATCGGTACGGATCATTATTATTATGATGATTATGAGAATGAGACATGCGTCAACGATATTGTGGAGCGTTCGTACATGCCGGCGCTCAATACGCTTCATGACATGATTAAGCAGCATGGAAAGTATTTCAAGGTGTCGTTCTCACTCTCTGGTGTCGGCATGGAGCAGTTGGAGGTGCATGCCCCGCAGGTGCTCGAGAAGTTGCAGCAGATGAACGAAACGGGATGCGTGGAATTTCTGGCAGAGCCTTACTCGAACGGTCTGTCGTCGTTGGTGGATGAGGCATGCTTTGCATCGGAAGTGAAGCGTCAGACTCAGAAGATTTATGAGTATTTCGGTCAGAAGCCCAAAGTGCTGAGAAACTCCTCGCTTATCTACAGCGACGACATTGGTATGCAGGCAGCGGCGATGGGCTTCAAGGGTATGTTGACGGAGGGTGCAAAACATGTGTTGGGATGGAAGAGCCCGCACTATGTCTATAACTGCTCTGTTGCTCCGTCGCTCAAACTTCTCTTGCGCGACTATACGCTCTCTGACGATATCAGCCTTCGTTTCAATAACCGTGAGTGGGAAGGCTATCCGCTGTTTGCTGATGCTTATATAGACCGTATCGCTGCGTTCCCCGAAGAAGAGCAGTGCTTCAATATTTTCATGGAGTTGTCGGCGTTGGGTATTGCCCAGCCGCTTTCTTCGAGGATATTGGATTTCATTGCGGCGCTTCCGGCGGCAGCAAAGGCAAAGGGAATCACGTTCTCCACGCCCTCAGAAATCTGCAGGAAACTCAAGAGCGTAGGCAATCTGAATGTTCCTGACACGTTGTCGTGGAACGACGAGGAGCGCGACGTCTCTACGTGGTTGGGTAACCCGATGCAGCGTGAGGCATTCGACAAGCTGTACAGTGTTGCCGAGCGTGTTCGGATAGCCAACGACCCGCGCATCAATCAAGACTTTGATTATCTGCAGGCAGGAGATAATTTCCTTTTCATGACCACCAAGCCGTCAGACCTTCCCGTGAATCGGGGCATTTACAGCAGTGCGTTTGACGCTTTCACCAACTACATGAATATCCTTGGAGATTTCATCAACCGCGTGAATTCCTTGTACCCGGATGATATAGACAATGACGAGTTGAACTCGTTGTTGACGACCATCAAGAATCAAGGCGACGAGATTGCGATGAAAGACAAGGAAATCTCCAGGTTGCAGGCGAAAGTTGCCAAGATGCAGGAGGGAGAAAAGCACAAGAAGCCTGTGACGAAAGGAAAACGACCGACCACTAAGGCGTGAGTACAGGGTCGTTTGGCGACAAAGAACATCCCGCAGGGCTTTAACGGCTCTGCGGGATTTTCTGTTTATAGGTTCGTGTCGGCGTCAGCTGAAGAAGCCGAGCAGCGTACCGGCTGCCACCGCCGAACCAATCACACCGGCAACGTTCGGACCCATGGCGTGCATGAGCAGGAAGTTGTGGTGGTCATATTCTTGTCCCATATTGTTGGAGATGCGGGCAGCCATGGGAACGGCTGACACTCCGGCATTTCCGATGAGCGGGTTCAGCTTGTTGTCTTTGGAAAGGAACAGGTTCATGAATTTCACGAACAGGATGCCGCTGGCAGTGGCAACGATAAACGCCATGGCACCGAGGATGAATATCTTGATGGTATTCATCGTGAGGAATTCTGATGCCTGTGTGGAGCAGCCTACGGTCAATCCGAGCAGCACGACGATGACATCGTTCAGTGCCGACCCCGCCGTCTTTGCCAGTCGGGTGGTCTTTCCGCTCTCTTTCAGTAGGTTGCCCAAGAAGAGCATACCGAGCAGGGGCAATCCCGAAGGCACGATGAATGTTGTCAGGAGCAGTCCGATGATGGGGAACAGGATGCGTTCCGTCTGGCTGACGTAGCGTGCCGGCTTCATGTGGATGACACGTTCCTTCTTCGTCGTGAGCAGACGCATCAAAGGAGGCTGTATCACCGGCACGAGTGCCATGTATGAATAGGCACAGACGGCGATGGCTCCCATGAGGTTCGGGCTGAGTTTCGACGAGAGGAAGATGGCTGTCGGTCCGTCGGCACCGCCGATGATGGCGATACCGGCTGCCTGATTGGGCTCGAAGCCCAGTGCCAGTGCGACCATATATGCTCCGAAGATACCGAACTGTGCGGCGGCTCCGATGAGGATGAGTTTCGGGTTGCTGATGAGTGCGGAGAAGTCGGTCATCGCTCCGATTCCGAGGAAGATGAGCGGTGGGTACCAGCCTTGTCGCACGCCTTGATAGAAGATGTTGAGGACGGAGTTGTCTTCATAAAGTCCGATTTCCAATCCGGCTTCAGCCTTGAAGGGGATATTGCCGAGAATGATTCCCAGTCCGATGGGTACCAACAGCAGGGGCTCGAAGTCTTTTTTGATGGCAAGCCATATAAATATTGCCCCGACCACAATCATGATGATGTTGGGTGCGGTGGCATTGGCAAAGCCTGTATAACTGAGGAAGTCGTTAAAGTTGCTGACTAAAAAATCGATGAATCCCATAAGCGAGTTATTCAATGGTTAAAAGTGTGGAACCTTCAAGTACGGTATCGCCTTGTTTGACGAGGATAGAGGTGATTTTTCCGCTATAGTCTGCCTCGATGTTGTTCTGCATCTTCATGGCTTCGAGCACGACGACCGTGTCACCGGCTTTGATGGTGTCGCCCACGTTGACTTTGATTTCGGTGATGGTGCCGGGCAGGGGAGCATATACTTTGTTTCCGCTTCCGGCAGCGACAGCCTCTTTCTTCACGGGTTCAACTGGCTCGGGCTTGCTGCTGGCAGCTGCGGGCTTCGGCGGCTCGATGTGTGCCACTTTCTGCCTGCGCATTTCTCTGACGGGTTCTTTCATCAATACGCTGAACGACTTTCCGTTCACGTTCACTCTGGCGATGTTGCCTTCAATTTCTTCTATTACAACGTCGTAGTTGACGCCTTCCACGCTATAGTGATATTTATTGTTGTCCATGGTTATTGTCTGTTTTTATTATTGTTTTACGTTACTCCAGCTGGTGTGTTTCGGACGGATGGTGATGACACCGCTTTCGATGTCATGTGCATTGTCCTGATACTCTTTGAGTGCCATGGCGATGACAGCCATGTAGATTTCCTTCTCGTAGGTTTTGATGCCGTGGTTCTTGAGAGTCTTGGCAAATTCCTCGGTCCGGCTCTTCGTTCTTTCTTTCTCTTTGATTTCTTTTTTGGCTTGTTGCCGTTTCATGAAGATTCCAAAGACGGTGAAGAAGATATAGAGCAGTGCCAGACATCCGAAGACAATGCCCATCGACAGCACGGTGATTCCGACACCGTAGGGGTCGTCGCGTTTCAGTTTGCTGACTTTTGTCTCGGTCACTTGGATGAAGTTGTCCGTTCCTGGCGTTACAGCTCCTGCTGCTTTTACCACCCATTGCAGACTTTGGTCTGTCTTCTTGGCGTAGGAGGCGTTTTCCGGCAGCGCAGGAATGCTTATGGAGTCGATCAGGTCGATGGCGTTTCCGTCGTATAGTGCAATCCATAGCGGTTCGCCGGGATTGACTTTTGCGCTCAGGTGCCGCGCGCCTTTCGTTGGGTTGCTGTTGAGGTAGAGTACGAGATGCTGCTTGGCTTTCAGTTCCGTGCATTCATCATGACTGGGGATGAGTGACATCCGTTTGATGCGTTCGGGAACGGGCATCTGCGGGTTGAGCACCGAGGTGTCGGTCGTAATGTACATGTTGCGTACATTGTAAGTGGAGAAAGCCGTGTTGGCAAGTTCCACCCATGGCAGCCGTTCTCCGAAATCGTCGATGAGGTTGGCGGTGTTGTTGGTCAGCACCTCGTTGATTTTGATGTTCTTCGCACCTTGTCCGAACATCAGTGTGCTGACAATCAAGCCTACCGAAATTAGATAATACCTTTTTCTCATATTTTGTTTTTGTTATGATATGGTCATTAGCTGCAGAAGAATACGACAATCAGCTGTGCGAGCAGGATTCTGAGGAACATGCTCAGCGGATAGACCGTCGAGTAGCCCACCGATGCCGTCTCTCGCGAGCACAGCGAGTTGGCATAGGCGAGGGCAGGGGGATCGGTGTAGGTACCTGCAATCATTCCCATGACGGTGAAGTAGTTGAACTTATACTTCAGTCGGGTGATGACACCGACAATCAGGATGGGGATGACCGTTATCAGGAAGCCCGTATAGACATATTTCAGTCCGTCGCCCTCGATGAGCGTTTCAACAAAGTTGCCTCCGGCTTTGATGCCCACGCTTGCGAGGAACAGCACGAGTCCTATTTCGCGGAGCATCATGTTGGCACTTGTCGTGGTGTAGGTCACCAGATGTATCTTGTAGCCGTAGCGTCCGATGAGGATGGCGACAATCAGCGGACCGCCGGCGATACCCAGTTTCAGCGGGGTCGGCATCTCGGGAATGGCTATCGGCAGACTGCCGAGGATGATGCCCAGCACGATTCCCACGAAGATGGTGGCGATGTTGGGCGCTTCCAGTCGCTTGACCGAGTTGCCCATCGCGTTAGACACGCGGTTCACGGCATCCTCCGGACCGACCACCATGATGCGGTCGCCAATCTGCAGGTTCAGGTTGCTGCTCGCAAAAAGATCCATTCCCTGGCGGGTGATGCGGGTGACGTTGACACCATAGACTGCCGAGAAGTGCAGTTCGCCAAGTGTCTTTCCGTTGACAGAGGGTTTCGTGACGAGGATGCGGCGGCTCACCAGCGGCATGTCTTGCTTCTCCCATTCCACCTCTATCTGCGGACCGATGAAGGCAACAATCGCCTCTGCGTCGGCTTCCGCACACACCACGTATATCTGGTCGCCCAGCTCGAAGATAGTGTCTCCGTTCGGGATGCTCACATGACCGTTGTGCAGGATGCGCGAGCAGACGAAGTCTCGGTTCAGGAACCGGTGGATTTCCATCAGCGTTCGCCCCGAAAGGTATGAGTTGGACACCTGCAGGTGCATGTGGTGGGGCTTCACGTTGGCGTTCTCCTGCTCGTGTTTCTCCAGCTGTTCCTCCTCCTTCTGGAAGTTCACCTTGCACAGATACTTCACGACGACCATCGCCCCGATGATGCCTACCACGCCGAGCGGATAGGCACAGGCGTATCCGGAGGCTATCTGCACGCTCTTCCCAATCGATTCGAGCGCCTCGTTGGCAGCACCAAGTCCGGGAGTGTTGGTCACCGCACCATAAAGCGTGCCCACCATCATCGGCAGATTGTCAGGGTCACTGGTGTCGAAGAAGATATAGTAGCATGCAAACATCACCGCCACGTTGAGCAGAATCATGACCGTAGCCAGCGAATTGAGCTTCATGCCGCCCTCGCGGAAACTCGCGAAAAAGCCGGGACCCACCTGCAGACCTATCATGAAGACAAACAGAATGAGCCCGAAATCTTGTATGAAAGTGAGAATGTCGTTCGGACCCGTGAAGCCGAAATGACCGGCAACGATGCCCGTGAACAGAACAAACGTCACACCCAGAGAGATGCCTCCAATCTTAATCTTTCCGAGATAGACACCGAGAGCAATGACAATAGCATAGAGAATCGCTATGTGCGCCACAGATTCGGTGGAAGTGAACAACTGAATGAACCAGTCCATGTGTGCTTTTCTTTTTGAGAATTGTATTTATCCTTCTTAATTAAGGGGCAAAATTACTCAAAATAATTGGATAAGGGAAATTTTTTTGAAGACTTTTTTTCCACACCCCGTTTTTATCCTCCCGCCAGCATCCGGGTTAGTGTTCATATTGCAACTAAAAAACGCCTGTTTTGGCGCGCCCGATGCAAATGCTTGCGATATTTCAAAAATAAAATCTTGCGGTCGGAAAAACCGCCTGTTTTCAGCAATATCCGTAATCGCCTGACACAAAGAATCTTACAGCGACGATGCCGCTTTTTCACTGCAAAAAGATGATGATGGGCGCGCGAAAGTGCCACTTTCGCATCCTCAAAGTTCAACTTTCACCCTCCAAAAGTCTAACTATTACCTCCCAAAAGTGCAACTTTTGCGCACAGAAAAGGCGATTTCTTGCAATATTTATGCGAAACCGACAGCAAAACCGTATATCTTTCCACGAAACATACCATCCCTCTCGCCACCATTTTCTAAAATCCCAAAAATCGCTTGTCAAGATATTTGCCGAAAAATTAACACATTTAACTTAAAATCCGCCCCGATTTTAACAAAAAAACGGTTATGGGATTCTGTGTCAGAGTAGTTCCAAGTATATGAGATTGTTATTCTTCCTGTTCGTAGTGAAAGGCTGTTGCCTTATATAAATCGTCGGTGGCATAACATATTCATTTACTGGGAAGAGGGGGAATCCTTTTCTTTTTGGTGTTGCATTATGAAAAGTTCTTTTTGTCGTTCTATTTCTTTTCGCAATTGTTCTTCTGTCGGCAGATACAATTTGTACTTCGTTGCGAATATCTGTTCGTTCCCTTTCAATATCGAGTACCTCGCAATATCTGCATCAGTTTCAGAACAGAGTACAATGCCTATGGTTGGATTGTCTCCTTCTGTCCGTTTCAACTCATCATACATACGAACATACATATCCATTTGTCCGACATCTTGATGTGTTATTTTTCCAACTTTGAGGTCTATAAGTACAAAGCATTTCAGTACGACATTATAAAAAACAAGGTCAATGAAGTAATCTTTTGACTCCGTTCTAATTAATTGTTGACGCTTCATGAAAGCGAATCCACGCCCCATTTCCATGATAAACTCTTGAAGGTGTTCAATAATTGCCTCCTCTAATTTTGACTCAGAAAATGACGTGTTTTGTTTTAATCCGAGAAATTCAGCAATTACAGGGCTTTTTATCAATTCGTTCGCCTCAGCGTTCTCTTGCTGGGAAGGAAGTGCTGGTCGTTGGAAATGGCGTTCATAGTACTGCGTGCTGATATTTCTGTCGAGTGTTCTTACACTCCACATCTCATGAGAGGCAGTTTCCAAATACCACCTGATTGCAGTCTCATCTCCCACGCGAAGCGACTTATATATATGCGTCCATAACAGATTTGGAAATCGCGATTTCCAAATCTCATAGTTGGGAATAACCAAATAGAACTGGCGGAATGCCCGCAAATAACGTTCGGAAAAGCCATTTCCATATTCATGAGTCAGTTCTATGGCAAGCATCTTTATCAACTCTTTGCCATATTCCGCCCTTTCTTTTCCATGTTGTTCTTCTTCAACAATTCGTCGGCCGATATTCCAATAAGTGGAAATCATAGCAGTATTTACTGCTGTATATGCATTTTGTCGCCCCACATTGATGATTTGCTTTATTTCATCAATAAAGGAATCTTTTTTACTGGGATAATTTTTATCATCTATGCTCATATCATCAAAACGTTACTTTATTGATAATTATTACTCCTTCTTCTGATTTTTTTGAATAGATAAACCCAACTTTGTCTAGCAAGTAGGTTTTCCCACTTCTCGTATTTCTGAATGTCATTGAGACATTGGCCTATTCTAAAGCCTTTCATTACTTCATCATTTGGCCTTTTATAGTACCAACCATTTCGTCTGCCTAGTTAGAACTTTCATTCTCTATCATTTCTCTAAGTTCATCAAGTTTTTCTATAATATTTTCCTTTTTACTATGTGGGTTCTTGACCAAAGACAATAATTTTTGGGCCAATTTTTCTTTTTCACTTTTAGGTTGTTTTGTATCATCAGGGAAAGAGTAGTGAATATAGTCCCGTTTATCAGGACGTGCTAAATAATAATCCTCCAAATCCCACAAAGGTTCTTTTTCTACTCTGATAATCTTTCCTATTCTCTCATCCCAGAAATCATTCCTATATCCATATTGCGCTATCGTTATAATACATAAAGCCATTACGGCATTTATTGCATTTTCTAGGTTTGCCTCAGGGAATGTATCTTCGCGGTTATGCTTCACGTTATTGTATGCATTATACCAGGAAAGTCCATTATTTTTCTCCCATTCACTAAATGGAGAGCAAACCTCCAAATCGCCATATCTATAAAACGACAAACTGTATTCATCCAGCCTTAAGGTGTCCTTAAGTTTGTAATAATCCTTCATCTCGAAATGTCTCCGCATTGGCTTTACTGCATTATTTCTCAAAATATGCTGCATCCTTGAATCCAACTCTGTACATGCCAACATAATGACATTCCTAATAGCATGACCATATACACTATTGTGTGTTTTATGGGGTGAGACAACTTTAAAGATGGAATCCAAATCATCAAGTATAATCTCTATCTGCCTCAACAGATTATAATACTCGTTGGGGACAGTAATTGGTAAATCTTCATAAAAATCTCTTGCAGGCTTTCCTTCATTAAATGGTATAGAGAAGTCATTTAAATACTTACCCGTAAATGACGGTCTATAAATTGAACTGAATGATTGACCATAATTTAAGTTTAAGTGAATAAGTCTAAAATTAGTCCCAGTATTGTTCTGAGAAAGAAACGGAATAATCTGCTTTAAGTGTTCGAAGAGGCTCTTATCATCTAATGAGTATAAATTGTTTATTGGAGCCCCAGACGTTGTCCAACAGCCATTTTCGTCAGTTTCTAAAACATAAGTTTCGTCGTTCTCAAAATGCATAGGGAAACCTGTTGTAATTCGATCTCCCCAAGAATCATAATCAATTAAAGCTATATATGTTCCTTTCCTATTTTTCATAATTCCGTTTGTTTTTCGTATTCCTCTCGTGTGATTGGTGTTTCTGGGTCTATGATGAGGACTTCATCGAAAGTCAGTCCGTAGAGGTGATAGACATATCTATTAATTCCTGCTTCTAATGAAGATGTGTCAGTCATTGAATCGATTTCTTTCATAGATAATATGCAATCAACTAAGTCTATTATTTCTTGTTGCTGCCTTTGGGAAGCTTCTGGAATCGGAATAGAGCTAAGTTCATATCCGCCAATAGTTGGCATTCTGTATT
>Ga0256406_1002352_pt1 | contig 26963 bp, 23 predicted proteins | sample RumenRJG_03DNA_FD_185986 | JGI IMG/M metagenome (GOLD analysis project Ga0256406, IMG submission 185986) | Bovine rumen microbial communities from Lethbridge, Alberta, Canada - RJG_03 | ecosystem: Host-associated > Mammals > Digestive system > Stomach > Rumen | place: Canada: Alberta | collected...
AAAAATTTAAACGAATTAATTAAAATATTTGAAGATGAATTCTATAAAATAGTTGATTTAACCTCATTCTACACAAATTGGGTCAACGAATATTTAGGTATAAACATTTGGTAAAATACTATAATCTCATAAGTGAAAATATTGAAGATAATAAACTACATAAAATCCAAAGAGAAGTAAATGAATTAGCTAACATAATACTAAATTATATGGAGATTAATAATATAAAAAAAGACATTAAAGAAGATATTATTAAAATATTAAATAATAAAGAGGTAGATTTTACTAAAACCAATATTAATAATCAAATACTTTTAAATTCCATTAAATATCTAATAAATTTAAATAAAAAAACTAAAAAAACTTTAAAATCCATTAATTAATAAAATCCAAAAACTAAAAATTTAATAAATGTATAATGAAGGTTTATTGTTATACTTATAATTAATCTCCATATATTTCGCCTATTTGGAAAAAAAATTTAGTTATCATTATAAAAAAAGATATTTTTAAGAAATATAATCAAAGATTTTTATAAATATTTTTGTTCTAAATTTATCAGTTTTTAAAAATTTCTAATTTTTAATAATTAAATAAAACTATTGAATCTCATCACCAAATATTAGCTTATCAATATAGTCCATATTAACATTATCTTCTATAAGTTTTGCAAGTTGTTCTATAGATTGATCTAGACTATCTTCATATGGATCAATACCTTTGGTATCTAATTTAAGACCTTTTTTAGAACGTATATAATTTAAGAAATTACGTCTTATAATGTAGTTATGGAAAATTCCGTGGATATAAGTTCCCCATACTAAACCTTTATAGCATGCACCATCATATTTACCACCAAATTCGTTTCCAACACCTTCTTTAACTATAAATAATGGATGAGTTTCAATATTATTTGTAATCTCAGATGTACCTTCATGTTGTTCATAACCTGTAATTTCACATCCTTCTAAATCTTTAAATAAAATTTTAGAAAGTCCTAATAATTTATCATTAGAAGGTATAATAGCTTTTGTTTGACATGCTGCTTTTTTCTGATTTTTAAATTCTGTTTTAATATCTAAAAGTCCCAAACCTTTAACATGTTTAAGATGTGATTCTTGCATACTTTCATCGATTAATTCTTGACCTAATATTTGATAGCCACCACAAATTCCAATTACAGGTATTTTTTCTGCAAGTTCTATGATTTTGTCATATAATCCATTATCATATAACGCTTTTGCATCTTCTGTAGATGTACGTGTACCTGGAATAATGATTGCATCTACATTATCAAGTACATCTGGTGAGTCATATACAGATATCATTCTTAAACTAGTATCCTCTTCAACCTCAAAAGGATCTATATCTGTAAAGTTAGCTATTTTTGGAAGCTTTATAACTCCAATAACAATATCTTTTTCACCTTCTTCTTTAAAGTAATCATGGTCTTGTAAGGATTGCGAATCTTCCTCAGGTAATTTAAGACTTTTATCATATGGAACAACTCCTAAAACAGGTGCATTTATGATTTTCTCAATTTTATCAATTCCGGGTTTTAAAATATCTAAGTTACCACTAAATTTATTAATAATTACAGCCTTAAGACGTGAAAGATCCCTATCATCAAGTAATGCAAATGTACCTGCAATAGATGCAAATACACCACCACGATCAATATCTGCAACAAGTATTACATTTGCATTAGCCATATGTGCAACATCCATATTAGCAATATCTTCATTACGCATATTAATCTCTGCAGGAGAACCTGCACCTTCAATAAAGATTATATCATTTTTACTTGCAAGTCTTTTATATGATTCATGGTATGCTTTAACAGCTTCCTCTTTAAATTGATGTTGATAATCATAGAAATTCATATCTCCAATAACTTTACCTTGTATAATAACCTGTGATGTAAAGTTACCCTTTGGTTTTAAAAGTATTGGGTTCATATCTACTTCCGGTTCAACTTTTGCAGCTATTGACTGTAAATACTGTGCTATAGCCATTTCACCATTTTCGGATGTTGTATAAGAATTAAGTGACATATTCTGTGATTTGAATGGAGCCACTTTATATCCTCTTTTCATATATATTCTACATAGTGCAGTGACAAATAGACTTTTACCTGCATTTGAAGATGTTCCTTGAATCATTAATGCTTTAACCATAAGAATTACCTTAAATTGACAAATATTAAAAATATAAAATCTAGCTAATTTATTTTTTGTATATAAAATAAGTAATTATTTTTATCTACTTAATTAAATTTGAATTTAATACAATTTATATATAGTTTATTTTATTTCTATAATTATTATATATTATTATATTTCAATTTTTAAGGGTTCTATATATTTACTATAGATTTTGTCTCTAAGATTTTCTAAATATACTACCAATGTTATTGATGTTTTAAATTTTTTGGTTATGTTGGAGTCTTTAATAGATTCCCTTATATAATATATATTATATATAATATTGAGTTACAATATTGGATTTTTCTATATTAAAAAATATTTTATTAAAATTTTTGTTTTAATTTAATGTATTAAAGTGGGATCTAATCATTAAAATAGCTTATTTTTCTTTTTTTATGTAAACTATATAAAAATTTAATTTCACATGGTTTTTAATGATGGAAATGAAAGAAAACTTTATATTGTACAAAACCTTGAATATAATAACTAGAATCTTAATAATATTTTAATTACAAAAACTTATTAAAACAATAATCTTTTTATATAGAAATTACAAAATTATAAAATGTATGTTTATATAGGTAGACTAAAAAAATTTTTTGAAATTGTTTTAGTTGATGTATAAATAAATATTAAATTTAATATTTACTTAAAAAATATCTATTAAAAGTATTTGATTAATTAAAAAGTTATAAAACACCATAAAATTCTAAATTTAGAATTAATTTTATACAATATTAATCAATTATTTAACTTAATAATTATATGAGGTTTATTATGGAATTAGAAAATAATTCATCTAATAAAGATGATAAAAATGATGAATATAAAGGCAATGATGAAAGTCTTTCTAATGTTCAAGATAAAACCGTTAATTCAGATAACACATCTATAAATAATGAAAACCAAGACACGATTCTTGAACCTCAAAACAAAGAGGAGGCAACTGTTACCGTTGAGTCTTCTAATGATGGGGAAGAGGAGAAAAGTTATGCAGGACAGATGGTTGATTATGAATCAATTACCAGTTCTAATGATGTAGATATCCCACCACTTTTAATCGACCAGGTTATCGGTCATGAGGAAGCTGTTGAAACAATTAAAAAAGCAGCTAAACAAAGGAGAAATGTTCTTTTAATTGGAGATCCTGGTGTAGGTAAATCAATGCTTGCAAAGGGTATGGCAGAGCTTTTACCTCCAGAGGTATTACAGGATGTACTTGTATATCCAAATTTAGAGGATCAAAACAATCCGTTAATTAGAACAGTTCCTGCTGGAGAAGGTATTAAAATTGTTAAAAGCAATAAGTCCTCCTCAAAAATCTATGAAGAGAAAAAGTCATTAATTACAATGTTTGCAGTTGCAGCCGTTTTAGCATTAGGATTTTATTATCATGCACTTCTTGAAGCTATCATTGCAGCAGCATTTATATTCCTGATAGCTCTTCAAATAAGACCAAGGTCTCATTCATCAGGTCCTAAATTACTTGTAAACAATGGTAATAGGAGATTTGCACCATTTATGGATGCAACCGGTGCTCATGCAGGTGCACTTCTTGGGGATGTAAGACACGATCCATACCAGTCAGGTGGCCTTGGAACTCCTGCACATGAACGTGTGGAGGCAGGTATGATTCATAAGGCAAATAAGGGAGTCTTATACATTGATGAGATTGGTACCATGAGTATGAAAACCCAACAGGAATTATTATCTGCAATGCAGGAAAAACGTTACGCTATCACTGGTCAAAGTGAAAATAGTAGTGGTGCAATGGTTCGTTCACAGGCTGTACCATGTGACTTTGTTCTTGTAGCATCTGGTAACATTAAAGTACTTGAAGGAATGCACATTGCAATGCGTTCAAGAATTAGGGGTTATGGTTATGAAATCTATATGAAGGATAATATGGATGATACACCAGAAAACCGTAAGAAACTTGTAAGATTTGTAGCTCAGGAGGTTAAAAATGATGGAAGAATTCCACCATTCAGCACTGGTGCTATGGATGAAATTATTCTTGAAGCTAAACGTAGAGCAGGTAAAAAAGATTCCTTAACTCTTAAACTAAGAGATTTAGGTGGTTTAGTAAGATCTGCTGGAGATGTTGCAAAGGAAGATGGTGCTGATTTAGTAACAGCTGACCATGTTCTTCAGGCAAAAAGATATTCAAGAACACTCGAACAACAAATGGCTGATATGTCTATTCAAATGAGAAAAGATTACAGTGTATTTAATAGTGAAGGTGGAAAAATTGGTATGGTTAATGGTTTAGCTATTATTGGAGATAGAAGTGGAATCGTCATGCCAATCGCTGCTGAAATGGCTCCTGCAAGTAGTAAGAATGAAGGTAAAATCATTGTTTCAGGAAAACTTGGGGATATTGCAGAGGCATCTGTACAAAACATCTCAGCTATTATTAAAAAATACACCCAAAAGGATATCTCAAACTATGATATTCATGTTCAATTCCTTCAGGCATATGATGGGGTTGAAGGAGATTCAGCTAGTGTATCAATGACTGCAGCAGTAATTTCCGCAGTTGAAGGCATTCCAATAGATCAAACTGTGGCACTTACTGGTTCTTTAAGTGTTCGTGGTGATGTAATGCCTATTGGTGGAGCTACTGGTAAAATAGAAGCTGCAGCAGAAGCAGGTATTAAGAAAGTACTTATCCCTAAATCAAATATGGGAGATGTTATGATTGAGGATAAATACAAGGATATGGTTGAGATTATCCCAATCGAAACTATTGATGATGTACTTGAGAATATCTTAATTAACGGAAGTAGAAAAGATAAGTTAATGTCTAAAATTAAAGATATTAGGGCATCTGTATCAGATACTATTTCTGATATTTCAGTAAACACTCCAAATGCACACTAATCTTTAATTTTATTCTTTTTTTTAATTTTTAGATTGTTATAGCTATTTTTGTATTTATTCTTAAAAATAATTATTTTCACGGTTTAATCTGCTTTTTTTAAATTATGATTTGCTTTTTTTTTTAAAATTGGACTTTGTTAAAATTCAATTTTTTATGCAGAAATAATATTGAAAATAAAGTTTCTTTAATTATTTCTATAATTTCTATCTTAATTTTGAATTTTTTTTACTTATTTTATTTATTTTCACTTAAATCTTTTCCTTGTTTATTAGTTCCTTTTATTTAAATTTTAATTAATCATTATTTTCCTTTATTGATTTTTACATATTTTCCCTTCTTATTTATTATTTTAAATAGGTTTATATGTATAAAATCAGATATATATTAATAATTTTTTATAAAAAAATATTACTATTTTTCAGATGTTACATTTATTTTGATACTTTAAAAACCATTTTTTAAATATGGTGTAAAAAAAAATTAAATGAATAATTTATTAAAAAATAGAATTTATGAAAATGCTTTACAGTTATGCTAATTTGATTTCAGATGTATACTTGTAATTTATTAAAAAGAGTATTATTTTATCCTTTTTTCTTCCCATACGCTTTGTATTATAACATTCTCATCATTATCAATAGCAATAACAATAATTAGTTCCTTGTTTGAATGAGTTTCAGATGGATAAAAAAGTTTGAATTCGTTATTTCCTTTATCTTGATTAATATCTAATGGATCCTCATTAAATATCATATCCTTAACATACTTCTCATTGATTTCCCGTAATGTTTCACGTTGGAAACTGTGTCTTGTTAATATTAATTTGTTTTTTGTTAATCCTTGTAAGATAACATCAACATCTCCACAGGAATAGTTTTTATAATTATTTGAATAAGTCATTGATATTACTCCATAAAACACTATATTATTTTCTTTGTTTTTGAATATTTTAAATTTTATTATAGGATTATAAAGTAATGATATTTTTACCTCATTTAGGATTTATTCAAAAATTATAGATCTAATAGGTGAATTTCCTACTAATTTCCTTAAAAAAACTAGTATCTAAAAAATTAATCATATTTTCAAATAAAAAGAGGATTAAATTATAGAGTGGTTATTAAAATTAAATATTTATAAAAAAAGTAAAAATCGAGTAAATTAATTAATTTACTCTTTTAAAACATCTGTTCTGTATAAATTACCAAGACTTGCACTTACAAATATTGCAAGAAATGGAGTTATTATTAATGCTGTAATTATTGCACCTACATATGGGATTAATGTAATTAATGATCCGATTAGAACTATAATAAAATATATTATTCCAACTAATATGATCCATCCAAGTAATGGTCCAAATCCAATAGTTTTTGCATCGGCATAAGATTGTTTGAAGCTTAATCCTTCAGATAAACTACCTGTTTTTGCAAGTCTACTTGCTCCCATAAATTCAAAGAATGCGAATATTATAAATAAAATTATTCCAACAATGATAGCTATTGCAAATCCAGTTAAGAAAGTACCTAAAAATGCGGGATTTAATAATGCAGTTTCATTTGCAGTTGAATTTAATGCTTCACCACCTAAACTAGCAATAGATGCGCCTAATGTAATTACTGCAATGATTATGGTAATTATTGCAGGAATTAAATAGTATACAATTTCTAAAACTATGAGTTTAATTCCATCAATAAAATTGTCTTTGATGTTTAAATCTGGAAGGTCGCTTTCTCCTTCAATGTTCTTTTTTAATACAGATAATCTGTATCCGCCAACAACTATGGAAAATATAAAAGCAATTATTCCGGTTACAGCAAATAAAGACTCATTATTTTTTATGCCAAAACCAATTACCACTGAGGATAATGATGCCAAAATACATATAATTCCGAAGATTAACAATTTCTGATAGTCTGATGTTGCATATGAAAAACCATATTTAATAGATTCGGTTATTCCCATTTTATCATGCCTCTATTTTTAATTCCTTTAATTAAGATAAAAAGTTTTTGAGTTCATTAAAATATTTTTTTTAACGAATTTTTATCTTAATAATTTTTTAAGTAATAAGTATTTATATACTTTACTAATTTTTTTATTATTTTTTAATATTTTTATGGTTTTTCTAAAAGTTATATATTAATCTTTAATATTTTTTATAAATCTTTTAATTTTTAATTGGGGTATTTTTGAAGATTGTTACAAAAATATATCTAATTTAAGATATTATTTTCAATTTGTATAATCAAAATTGAACTTTTGACGTATTTGTAAAGTATTTTTACATTTTGTACAATTATCCTTATTCTTTCTTTAAATCCTTTTTTACTCATAAAATTCTAATCAATAGATTTATTAATGGAAATTTAATTATATCTTATTAAAAAATTTTTCATAATTAAATTTTTCATTATAATTACTATTCATAAATAGTTATTTGTATTTTTATAGCTTAATTCACTTTTATTTTATCGATAAATACTTTTAATTAAGATAATTCGTTTTATTAAAAATTTATCTGTTTTTTCACTTGATTTCTATTTTTTTTTAAAAAAAGTTTTATATTTTAAAAAACTAAAATAATAAATGATTATATTTTAATATTTATTTTAATAATTTAATGGTGATATTTTGATTGTAAGCGGTTCAGCATCTCAAAAATTAGCTGCCAATGTAGCTAAAGAATTAGGGGATGTTTTTCTTAGAGTGGAAACTAAAAAGTTCCCTGATGGCGAAAGATATTTACGTGTACATGGAGATTTAGATGAAGAGGTAACCATTGTTCAATCTACTGGTTATCCCCAAGATGAGCACCTTGTAGAACTACTCTTTTTAATTAAAAATCTTAAGGATTTAGGTGTTAAGAAGCTTAATGTAGTAGTTCCATATATGGGTTATGCAAGACAGGAACGTAGGTTCAATGATGGGGAGGCAATATCTGCTAAAATCGTTGCCGAGTTAATTGAACTTGCAGGTGCCGATGAATTCATATCAATCAATCTTCATGAGGATTGTGTAAGAGAATTCTTTAATATACCTGCTTATAATTTGTCTGCAATGCCGGCTATTGCAGAATATGTTGAAACCATCGTAGATGATCCTATCATTATTGCTCCAGATAAAGGTGCATTAAGTTTTGCAGAGGAGATTGCAAGTATTATTAATTGCGATTGTACTTATCTTAAAAAAGTAAGATTAGGTCCAGATAAGGTTGAAACTACTATTGCTGAAATTAAAGATGGAGATAAACAAGTGGATATATCTTCTGTTAAGGGAAAGGAAGCAGTTATTGTAGATGATATCATTGCAACCGGAGGCACAATAGTAAACGCGATTAATATCCTAAAAGATCATGGTGCAAAAAGTGTTAATGTCTGTTGTGTACATCCAACACTTGTAAATGATGCAGTATCCAAGATTTTTGCTGCAGGTGCAAGAGATCTTGCTGGAACAGATACCTTAAAATCAGATGTAAGCTGTATATCCGTTGCAAAGATTATTGCAGATCATTTAAAAGAATAATTTTTATCTTATCTATTTCTTAAAAATTTTTCTTTATTCGGATTTAAAGTATTTTTTAGTTTTAATTTGTTTAATATAAATTGTATTATTTCATTTTTTTTTTTTAAAAAATTTTTCAGGTTATAAAAATGCATGAATTATCAATGGCTCAAGGAATATTGGATTCAGTTATAGAAAATGCTGAGAAAAACAATGCTACAGAGGTTACAAAGGTTGTAATAGAAATTGGACGTTTAGCTATGCTTAATCCAGAACAAGTAAATTTTATGTTAGATGTTTTAAAGGAGGATACTATTGCAAAGAATGCTGAATTTGAAATCAATGAGATTCCCGCTAATATTGTTTGTAAAGACTGTGGTTTTGAAGGGGTTGCAGATTTAGATAATCTTGATCATTATGCACCAATAGTAAATTGCCCTAAATGTGAATCTTATCGTGTTGATGTAAAAAGTGGTAAGGATGTTATTGTAAAAAACATCGTTATAGAAACACCTGATGATTAGTATAACAATCTTAAATTGAATTATTATTAGATTATATTATATTTTTTCTATTTAATCAAAAGCTTTTTATATTAAAATTTCAGTTCTAATTCATACTTCTATTAGTTTTATTGAAATTTTTAAATATTATCTTTTCTATAAAATCATGGTTTTTTATTACTTCTAGATGCTTTTTTTAATAAGAAATCGATTTTTATAGGTTTTTTTATTACTTTTCACCTTAATAAATAATAATTTTTCAATTTAAATTAATAACTTTAAATATTAGATTGTAAATATATCTTATGTGATAAGGACATTTTTTTATATAAATTTATTTATTATAATTTAACTAATTTATATAATAATTTTTTAAGGATATATTTTAAATTAATGAGGAGATATAATGCATAAAATAGCAGATGTTAAAGTTGCGGAAAATATAATGAAAGCAAATATTAAGATTGCTGATGATATTAATAAGAATTTAAATGACCATGATGTTTTTTGTGTTGATTTTGTAGGGGCTATAGGCTCTGGAAAAACTTCACTTATTGAGGAATTTATTGATGCCACCGATGATAAGGTAGGTGTACTTGCAGGGGATATTATTAGTAAATTTGATGCAGAAAGAATTGAAAAACACAATGTTCCTGTAGAAGGTTTAAACACTGGTACTGAATGTCACCTAGATGCTCACCTTGTAGAACATGGTTTAGAACATTTACCATTGGATGATCTTGATTATGTACTTATTGAAAATGTAGGTAATCTGATCTGTCCTGTTGACTTTGTTTTAGGTTCACATATGAGGGTCTGTGTTGTAAGTGTTACCGAAGGTGATGATACCATTGAAAAACAACCTGCAATCTTCCATGATTCTGATTTGATTATTATTAATAAGGTTGATATTGCCGATGCTGTAAATGCCGATGTTGACAAAATGGTTGCAGATGCTAAAAAAATCAATCCTGATGTGCCTGTTATTACAATGAGTTTAAAAGAAGGTAAAGGATTAGACGAATTTATATCTGAAGTTGAAAAGGCTAAAGCTGCAGCTGAAGAGTAAATCATCTCTTTTTTATTTTTTTTCTATTTATTAAATGGTTTCATATTAATTGTCTATTTTTACAGTCTTTAATAATCTCCAATATCTTTGTCATATTTCCTTGTGGCTTTTTTTACAGGTTCAATTTTCCTTTTTTTAAATATTGGATTTCTAATAAAACTTTTATGGGTCTATTTTATAGTTGATCTTTTAATGGTAATTTAAACCTATATTATTATTTTTTATTAATGATTTCTTTCATGATTCATTAAAAAAAATTTAGGTATACCTAAACATTTATATACTAGTTCGGTCTAAGTATTATATAAGAAATTTAGGTACACCTAAAAATTATATTTTTATAATTTTTCCAGATTGATTATTCTTTGTTACTTAGGATATTTATCGTAGGTATCCTCCTTAGTATTATAACTTAATGTATAATAATTAATGTCATATTATCTCTTAAATACAACCTAAATTTCTTATAAACACGAAAAAAGGATTAAAAGTTTTAAAATGTTAGCCCCTTAATACCTATTTTTTCTCCATCTTTTAATCCTTTTTCTCAACCACATTATCTTTTTTTATATTTTAAAAACTAATAGTTAATTTTTACATTTAAAAGATTTTTTTAATTTTTTTTATTATTTATTTAACCGTTTATTTTATTTTATTTTATCTATTCTATTCTGTTTTGTCTTGTTTTATTTATTTTCTAAGAGTATTAAAATATATTTTCAAAGATTCATATCCTGTCTTAATGAATTTTAGAGGGGGTTTTCGTTTCTTATTTATTTTCAATTTTTTTATAAAAAAATTTAGGTATACCTAAACCTTTATATACTAGTTTAATCTAAGTATTATACAAGAAGTTTAGGCATACCTAAAAATCACATTACCTTTAAAAATTTCTCTCTTGAAATAAAAAAAAGGTTTAAGTTTTCATTACACAAAATATTATCTGCCAAAAAATAGTATTATGCTTAAAATTTCTTATAAACACCTGGATCAAAAGTCAAAAAAAATTATAGCCTTAAATCACACTCTTAAAAAAATTAGAAACTAGACTTTTGATTCAAAGGAGTTTAACTTTTTTTGTATTTTGATTTTTTTAAGATAGGCCGATAAAAGTATATTTTCCCGTTTCTAGTGTAGATTTTTTAAAAGGTTTTTATTGTTTAAGGACATCTAAATGTATTATATCTATGGTTCAGATTCAATATCGGTTTTTTCCAGTTTAAATATTACAGGTCTTAGACCGTCATTACAACAGACAATTGCAACACCTGGTTCTCTTATCCAATCATTATAATAGAATAATTCCTCCCCTGCACCATGTGAAAGTGCAAATACATATTGGTATATTGCTTTCCAAGCTTCATCACAGAAACCTTCTGGCTTAGCGTAGTCACCGTAGAAGACATCACCTTCATCTAACATAGGGCAGGTTGTAAAATTCTCAATACCCTACTCATCAGCTAAATCTTTCTGTAATGTAGTTTTTAGCACTGTTATTTTAACTTTCTTCATAATTTCTCACCTTCGGATAATTAAATTATTCTTTTTACTTTTTTATTAATAAGTCTTTAAAAATTTATACAATTTTTATTAATTAAATTTAAATCATAAATTGTTTTAATATGTTACTACAAATTATAATTCAATAATATAAGGTTGATATTATGAAATTTTGGATTGATATTACAAATGCACCTCATGTAAGGTTCTTTAAAGATGTAATCAATTATCTTAAAAGTGAAGGTGAGGATGTAATTGTAACTACAAGGGATTTTGGGGATATCCATAAACTAATGGACATGTATAATTTAGATTATATCTCAATTGGTCATCATGGTGTTTCATTATATGAAAAACTTAAAACATCAACTGACAGAATTGGTGAGATGATAGATGTTGTTGCTGGCGAAAATATTGACGTTGCAATTAGCAAGCATTCAATTGAACTTCCAAGAATTGCTTATGGTCTTGGGATTCCGAGTTTATATGTGTTGGATAATGAACATGCTACAGCAGCAAATAAATTAACACTTCCGTTATGTAATAAGATCATATCACCTAAAGTTATTGATATGTGGAAATTAATGGAATATGGTGCAGACCCAAATACTATTATCCGTTATAATGGTACAAGTGAATTAATGCATTTTAAAAATTTCAAATATAATGAAAATATCTTTGAAGATTTAAATCTTGATTTACCCTTTGATAAAACCATTTTTATGCGTCCAGAACCTTCACTTGCATCATATCTTGATGCTGACTGTAATAAATCTGTTTTAACACCTATTGTAGAAGAACTTAATGAATATGCAAATATTCTAATTCTCCCAAGATTTGCAAAACAAGCAGATATATTTGAGGATATGGAGAATGTTACTATACTTGAACCACCTGTAGATACCTCAAGTATAATTAAAAGAAGTGATCTTGTAATTGGGGCTGGCGGAACTATGAATAGGGAAGCAGCTATTCTACAAACTCCTGTAATTTCATGTTATCCTGGTAAAACCTTATCTGTAGATCAATATTATATTGATAATGGTTTAATGTATAGGTCTATTGAAACAAGGGATGTAATATCTCATGCATTAAGCTTCCTAAATAATCCTCATGAAAAGATACCGATCAATCATGATGATCTATTTAAAATTATCATTGACAATATCTATGAACTTGCAAAATCTAATTAATATTTTAATTAGATTTATTCAATCTAATTTTATTGGTATTCAATTGATTATTTTTTTTTTTAATTTGAGAATCTTTATTAAATCTTTTATTAAGCAATACTTAAAATGATTTTTTTGGTATTGAATTTCTTTTTTTGAAAAATCTATAATTACTATTACTTTTAATTGTTTTTGTATTTCAATTCTAATATTTTATTTTCAATTGAACTTTTTAGATATTTTTGTTAAAATGTTTATAACTTTTGTTATAGATTTTAAAATTACTTTTATTTTTATATTTTTTCAATTTAAAATGTCTATTTTGTTTATTTTTAAGTTTTTAACTCTTATTTTTTAATTTGAAAAAATATATTAATGATTAGCTAAAAAATAATTATAATTATTAATTTTATAATAAATTTTTTTTATTACATATGTTGGGGGGTTTTTTTTTGAATATTGTCAACAATTCTAAAAAGAGAATTTTATATTTGGATTCGTTAAGAGTTTTAGCAATTGTATGTGTTGTTCTTATGCATGTAAGTACACGTTTTAATGTAAATGTTGCTAATTTTGATATTTCTGCTTTAATAAATGCATTTATAAGAGTAGGTATTCCTTTATTTTTCATGGTAAGTGGTGCGTTACTTATAGGTAAATCAAATGAGAATTTTATAAGTAGAAGATTTAATCGTATTTTAAAACCTTATATTTTTTTGGGTAATCGTTTATTTTTTAGTTGGAATTTTATTTTTTAATGGTACCTTTAGCTTAAATTATTTTTTAGATATATTATTAGTTAAAGCTTCAATTACTACTCATTTTTGGTTTATATATTGTTTATTAGGTGGATATTTATTAATTCCTATTGTAAATGGATATTTAAAAATTGAAAAGGATAAAGGTTTAAAATATTTATTAGTCCTACTTTTATTATGTACAGTGTTAACTTCATTAGATAAATTTGTAGATTTAAATGTAAGTCAATTTAAAATAATTTTTATAAATTTGCCTTTTCTTAAGACTCCTTTATTCTATTTTGTAATTGGTTATTACTTAAATAATAAAAAATTTAATATTTCTAATAAAAAATTGGTTTTAATAAGTATAATTTTAATTGCAATTGGTTATGTTTTAGAATTATTCTATTTGCATACAAGTAATCATGGTTTTAAATTTCCAGATGCTACATTCTTATTAAATTATCATTTAATAATAGAATCTATTGGAGTATTTATTTTCTTCAAATACTTTGATTTGACTTTAATTAGCAGTAAACTTAATTCATTAAGTAATAGTAGATTAATTCCAATTGTTAGAAATGTAAGTGGATGTAGTTTTGGTATTTATTTTGTTCATTATGTGATAATCAAATATTTATTTGAAAAAGGACATTTGTTCTACCAATTTACTGTTGGTAAGGCATATCTTTGGATACCAATTACTTTCTTAGTAATATTCCTGATTAGTTGGTTTATTATTTATCTTATGAGTAAGATTCCAATTTTAAAAATAGGAAGTGGTTTTAAATAGAATTATTTTTTAATTTTATTTTAACTAATCTCTTTTCAATCTTAATTTTTCAAAAAATAATTATTCTTTTAAAAATAACTTTTTTTTTTATTGAAAAATCAATACTTTTAATAATTATTAAAACATAGATTTATTGTATAAAAATTTTATAATACTATGATAATATTTTATAAATAATTATTAAAATCAATTCTTTAATTATCTTATAAAATATTATTTTAATAAATCTTTAAAATAAAAGGATTATTGATTATTTATTCGTTTCGAGACTTTTTAATAATCTATATTTATTTAATTGATTTTATTTTTGAGTTATTAATTTTTTTATTAATAACTATATATTTAAAAAATTATTCTACTGTGATAAAATATGATGTTATTAATTGCGCAAAATCATTTACAACTTATTGTTGAGGTAGCATTGATTTTAATTGCCTCAATGATATTTATTATTAATTTAGTTCCTTTATCACTTAGTGTAGTTACATTTTTATCTTTATTCTTATCTGGAGCATTTATGTTACTTTTTGCTGCGGATTTATTTATGCTGTTTCTATCATTTGGGCAGAATGAGTTTACTCACCCATTTGGTCCAATTGCTCTTGCATGTGTAATTACAGCATTAGCATCGATGAAGGTAATGGAAGAGTCGGGCGTAAATGTTAAAGGTCTTAAAAAACTAGTCTATGCAATAATTGTTGGAATAACCTTATTTGGGGGAATGATGCACAGATCTTTCCTTATACTTTGGATTGTAGGTTTATTTATAGGTTATACTATTATATCAAAATCTTTCAGGCAAAAATCAGTATTCACCTTAAAAAGAATTCTATTGGTTATAGGTGTTATCATTGTCGCATTCGGATCACTTCAATTATTATCCATGGTTTTAAATATGCCTATTTTCTCACCTTTACTAAGGATTGCAAGGATTGAAACTTATTCTGGTAGTAGTTTACAAACTGTACTCAGTAGTACAGAATTAATAGGACATAATACCAATGCCTCATATTGGAGTAATTCAACTGCAACAGGATTTGCAGAGGGTTATATATCTTTACCAATGCAATTTATCCTCTTCTTTGGTTTACCATTCCCAATGTTCTTTGGAACACTTGTAAATCAGAAAGATACTATTGATTACATGTTAAGTGGTATTTTTGGATATGCATTTGATTTCGGATATTTAGGTTTAATTGGCCTTATAGCATTTGTATTAATAGTTACAATTTTAGGACTTAAAATATTAACAATCTATAGAGAAAAAAGGGAGAAAAGTAATAAGAAATATTTAGGAAGGGAAGTACTTTTAATTGGTTGTCTTTCCGCATTTATCTCTCAGGCTTTAGTTGGTTGTTTCATATTTAACAGGTCTATTAATGGATTAGCATTGCTGGCATTTTTAGTATTGGCGGCATTGGTTTTAGGACATACTGTAACTGTTAAAAGACATTAATCATTTAATGTCTTAATTTCAATTTTTTTATATTTTTTTTAGTTTTTATCTTGTTTTGGCTTTTTTTGGGTTTTGTTTTAGGGTTTTTTGATTACTTTTAAGTTTTTAATAAATTAGTATCTCTTTTATAAAAATCTTTATACTTAATAAAAATCAAAATTTAAATAGTATAAATATATTATTAATAATAATATAATCAAATTTTAAGGGATGTTTAAATATGAAAGCATTATTATTATTAGGTTGTCCTGAGGTTCCTTCACAAACACCTATGGCAATTTATGCAATTAGTCAGTTAAGTGATATGGGATATGAAGTAACTGTTTCTTCAAATCCTGCAGCTGCAAAACTTTTAAAGGTATCTGATCCTAAAAACTGTTATCCTCACAAGAATGTAAACATTGATAGATTTTTGGAAGATGCAGGCGAGAAAGACTTTGATTTAGTATTAGGTTTTGTACATAAGGACTCTGCTGCAACTTACTTTATTACATATTGTTCTGTCATGAATTATAAAAAAGCAATTGCTCTTGTATTTCAAAGGGATGCTTCTTTGGTAGAGGATTACTCTAAAATGGTATCAGAGAATACCGATGCTGAGGTTGTATCATGTATAGCATATCATAATCCAAATCCTATTAAGGTTAACTTAAATAAAGCATTAAAAAATTTAAAACAAGATAATTAGAAAGGGGTGTTATTAAATGTCATTCTGTTTAGATACATATCTTCAACAATCTGAAGATTATAAAATATTACTTTCACAATCTGGATTTAAAGATTGTGCTAAAGCTGTAGAAGATAACTCAAAAGAAATTGTCCATATAAATCCTGGAGATAAAGTTTTAGGTATTAGAATTATTGGAGTTCCACCAATACCAGTTGGAATTAATCCAGATAAAAAAACAGTTTGTATAACATATACAAAACCATGTAATGGAACTTCAGCTATTGAACTTCCTGTTTCAGATGAGGAAATTAACGATATTTTAATGAAGAATATTGATTACAAACATTAATTAGAATTTTATTTCCAATTAGTTTGATAATCGTATTTTAGAAAAGATTTAAAGTATAAAAGATATCAATTCATTAAGTAATAACTGTAAAACTTTATAAATGAGGTGAATTATGCTAACTACTGTTGTTGGAAGTTTTCCACATAAATTATACAGTCCATCAACATTTTCCGAGAAGATAAAAAATACTCTTGGTCAATTTGATCCTTATAAAAAAACTATTAGGGATATAGTATTTGATGAACTTAAGGCAGGGGTGGATATTGTTGCAGATGGTGGTGTAAGAGAGATGAATATGATTAATTATTTCTCTAGATATATGCCTGGAATGAAGATTGATGGTAAGACAACTGTAATTAAATCTAAAATCTTGTCTCCTCATACAGATATTACAATCAATGATATTAACACAGCCTGCGATGCGATTTGGGAGTATAAGAGATTACATAACATTCCTGATGAGGAATTTAAAAATAAGGCTGTTAAAGGAGTTGTAACTGGTCCGTCAACAATGATCTATTCATCAATGATTGAGTCCTTTTATAAGAATAAAGATGATGCAGTTTTAGATTATGCTAAGGCTTTTAATAGGGAGTTACTTGCTATTGAAAAGAAAACCCCTGCGGTTTATATCCAGATTGATGAACCAATCTTGTCCACAGGTATTGCGGATTTGGATGTTGCCAAAGAGGCTATCGATATAATGACAGAGGGAGTTAAGATTCCTATTGCAGTCCATTCCTGTGGTAGTGTTAAGGATACCTATAGATATTTGGCGAAGTTTAACGTTGATATGCTTGATTTTGAGTTTGCGGGAAATCATGATAATTTTGTAACAATAAAACATAATAAATCTAAATTTAAAGATAAGATTATTGGTTTTGGCTGTGTAGACTCTGCAATAGATCAGGTTGATGATAAATATAGGACCCGTGAATTAATGCACAAGGCTGTAGATGTTTTTGGAGAGGATAATCTAATCTTTGATCCTGATTGTGGACTTGGTAAGTTATCCCATGATAATGCATTTAGAAAATTAGAACTTATGTGTAATTTAAATAATGAATTTGATGATTAATTCATTATATTAATTTTAATTTTTAGTTTGTAATTTAATGATTTTAATTTAAATCCATTTTTGTATTGATATTAATTTTCAGGTTGTCTATTTTTTAATAATTTTAATCGTCGTCTTTTTTTTAAATTTTTCTCTATTCTATGGTTATTTTTATATTGTTTTATTTAATTTTAATTGTATTTGTTTTTTAAAGTTTATATGCTATTGTTTTTTAGTTTTTTATTTATTTTGTGGTTGTCTTTGTTTTATTTTATTTAATTTTCTTTATCTTTTCTTTTCAATATTTCCTGACCTTTTAAATATTATTTAATTAGGGAAAGTTCTTTTAAATTTTTTCTCTTTCTAACATTTATCTAATTAAAGAAAAACTCTTATGAACTTTATTATTTTTTTAGATTACTACAAAAATATTATAATATCTGTTAAATATAATATTATTAGGTGTTTAAATGAGTGAGAAAAATAGTAGGGTTAATAAAAATATTGTACTGATTACAGCAACATTTGCTTCATTTTTAGTACCTTTCATGACCTCATCTGTAAATATAGCTCTTCCAACTATTGCCCAGGATTTATCAGTTGATGCAATTAATCTAAGTTGGATTACAACTAGTTTTTTATTAACTTCTGCTATGTTTGCAGTTCCATTTGCAAAGGTAGCTGATATTTATGGTATGAAAAGAATTTTTAAATATGGTATTATTATATTTGTTTTATCATCATTAGCAGCTGCATTTTCAAATTCTGTAAATTTGATATTGTTATTTAGATGTATTCAAGGATTTGGAGCATCTATGTTATTTGTCACTTCCCTTGCCATGATTGTTTCAATATTTCCTAAAAATGAAAGAGGTAAAGCAATTGGAATCAATGTTTCTGCCGTTTATTTGGGGCTTATATGTGGTCCTGTTATAGGCGGATTCTTAAACCATTTTCTTGGTTGGAGAAGTATTTTTATATTTGCGGTAATTGTAGGGTTAATCTCTCTACTATTGGTTATAACCGAACTTAGGGATTATGAATGGGCCGAGACAACAGAGGACTCTATTGATTATAAAGGCTCAATCTTATATATGTTGATGCTTGCTTTGATCCTTTTAGGATTTTCAAATATCTCAGAGCCAATTGGAATAATACTATTGGTTTTAGGTATAGTCTTACTTTTAGTATTCATTTATCTTGAGTTAAGGGTTGATAGTCCTATTTTGGAGATGAAACTATTCTTTAATAACAGGTGTTTTGCATTTTCAAATCTAGCAACACTAATTAGTTTTGCAAGTATGTATTCCGTTACATTTCTATTAAGCTTGTATCTACAATATATTAAAGGTTATACATCATCTAATGCAGGTTTGATAATGTGTGTTCAAACGGTTTTGATGTTGATAATCTCACCAATATCCGGTAGGTTATCTGATAGATATGATCCCGGCAAAATATCCTCTTTAGGTATGTGTATTATTTCACTTTCAACTATAATGCTTGCTTTAATTGACGCTAATTCAAGTCTTATTTATATCATTGTAACCTTGGCTATCTTGGGTATTGGTATAGGTATATTTTCAGCACCAAATACAACGGCTATCATGTCTTCCGTTGAAAGAAAATTTTATGGTGTTGCCTCTGCGTCAGTTAGTACAATGAGGCTTGTCGGTCAAACATCTGGAATGGCAATATGTTTACTTGCCTTTTCATTGTTTATAGGTTCCAATCAGATATTGCCTAACAAGTATCCTGCATTGATAACAAGTCTTAGATTTGTATTTGCAATATCCTTTATATTAAGCATCTTTGCTATTTTCGCATCACTTGCAAGATCTGATGTTAAAGAATAATTTTATTTTTTTTTTTTAAAATTTTTTTATGGCTGGAAAAATTGTTTTTTGAGAACTTTTATAAGTTGAGGTTTTTATAGCTGAAAATTTGTTTTTCAAGAACTTTTATAAATAACTATTATAATAATATTTAGATAAGTTTAATAAATCTGTGATAATATGGATGATTATTTTAATATAGATGAATGGCAAAATTGGGTAGATAAATCATTTCACATGTTTAATGGAATTATAGAAGGTGGAAGAATAGGATTTCTATTGGAAGGGTTTGATGATTCCATGATTCTTTTAACGATAGGTGTAAATAATGTTGATGTTTCTTTAGTTAATGGATTGGCTGATGTTAACTTGGATAAGTCACATGCAGACATTGTTTTTAAAGTTTATCCCTCAGATGTTGAAGATTTACTTGAGGATTATGATTTTGAAATATTTAATGAGTTACTTGAAAAGGAGTATATCCGTTTGTATAATCTTTTAGATGTTGAAGAACTTGATTATAATGGTTATGAACATTTTTTATCAAGGCTTGGATTTTATATAAATGGAAGTCCCTATTGTGGAATATAATCCATTTTAAACTATTTTTTTTATAAATTTTTAAATAACAACTTATTTTTAAAAGATTTAATAAATACTATAATGATTAAGACATTTTTTAAAAATTACTATTAAAATTGGGATTAGGATATTATGGTTTATAAAGTTGATAATAAAGAAATAGCAGACTGCTGGGAAGATTTAGTTAATCTGGTTTATACTAATGGTCATTTTGTTAATGATGAGCGTGGAAGTAAAACCAAGGAATTGTTAAATGTTGTAACACGTATTAGAAATCCTTTAGGTATTCAAAGTGGAGGATTTTTTGGTTTAGGTAAGGAATATACTTCAATTGAAAATATCAGATTTCCTGAAGGTTATTTCTGGGCAGGAGATAGGATTAAAACCTATGCAAATCAATTTTTAAGTCGTGAAAATCCTGGTTTTGTATATACTTATGGTAGTCGTCTTAGAAATCATGAGGATTATCTATCTGATGAGGAGGATGATGAGGGTTTTACAGGTATAGATCAGATTCAGGTTGCCATAGACAGATTAAAAAACTGCAGGGAATCACGTAGAGCTACATCTGTTACTTGGGATCCTCATTTAGATACTGTTCATGATGAGGTGCCATGTTTAATTCTAGTGGATTTTAAAATTAGGGATGATAAATTATATACTACTGGTGTTTGGAGATCCCATGATATTTATGGTGCATGGTTTGCAAATGCTGTAGGTCTTAGCTATCTTACACAGTATGTTGCAGATGAGGTAGGAGCAGATATTGGTTCTGTTACAATTCACAGTATCAGTGCTCATATTTATGAAACTGATTTTGATGATGCGGAAAGACGTTCCAACATTAACTAAACTATTTAAAGAGGCAGTAATATGAAAATTAAATACAGTACTATAATTGTAGATGATATGGATAAATCTGTGGAATTCTATAAACTTCTTGGATTTAATGTTCATCAGGTTTTTAATCTTCCAAATGATAATAAAATAACATTAATGGAATCCGAGGGAGAAACCATGATTGAGCTTATAGATAATGGTGATGAGGCAGGACTATTTTCTGTAGGCATGGAAGTTGAGGACATCAATAAAGAAATTGAAGACTTAAAATCTAAAGGTGTTGAATTTTTCCTAGGCCCTACTAAAATTAGTGTAGGATATTTGGCTATGTGTAAAGATCCTAATGGTGCTACAATCGTTTTAATTCAACATACTGATTAAACTTATTCTTATCTTTAAAAATTAAAATTATTATTTTCTTAAATCTTAACGAATTTTAAAGATAATTTTTAAATTAATATAAACAAATATATGATTAATTAAATTAAATACTCAAAATTTAATGTGATAATTATGGATGGTAAAGTTGTTTTTATAGGAGCAGGTCCTGGTGATGTGGAACTTTTAACACTCAAGGGATATAAAATTATAAAAAAGGCAGATGTAATCATTTATGCAGGTTCACTTGTTAATCCTAAAATCTTGGACTATAATGAAAATGATGCCAAAATTTATAATAGTGCATCTATGGATTTAAATGAAACTACCGAAGCTATTAAAAATGCATGTGGTGAAGGTAAATTAGTTGCAAGAGTTCACACTGGTGATCCGTCAATTTATGGTGCTATTGCAGAGCAAATTCGTGAACTTAAAAAATTGGATATTGACTATGAGATTATTCCAGGTGTAAGTTCTGTATTTGGTAGTGCAGCGGCACTTGAGGCAGAGTTAACATTGCCTGAAATCTCTCAAACCGTTATTATTACCCGTCCTGAAGGCAGAACACCTAAACCAAAAGGTGAAAGTTTGGCTAGCCTATCAAAACATCATGCTACGATGTGTATTTTTTTAGGAGTGGGAATGATTGATAAAGTGGTTGAGGAATTGTTAGTTGGTTATGAGGAGGATACTCCAATTGCGGTTGTTAAAAAAGCAACCTGGCCAGATCAAGAAATTATTAGAGGCACTCTCAAGGATATAGTATCTAAAGTTAAGGATGCAAATATTACAAAAACTGCCATGATAATTGTTGGTGATGCTTTAGGAGATACTGATTTTAATCCTTCTAAACTATATGATAAAAACTTCAAACATGAATTCAGACATTAATCTTTTTTATTATAGGATAATAATTTAATTTTATATTTTTTAAATAATAAAATAAGGGGGAATTATATTAAGTTAAGTAAAATTGAATTCTTTGATGATATGTCAAAAATTAAATGGTTTATATTTATTTATGCTCTGTTTTTGATTGTTTATATTTCAACAAGTAAGTTTACTTTTAAAGAGTCATTTCTTGAATTGATTCTTTTAATTATTATTGGAAGTTTTTTATTATTTATATTTAGTAAAAGGGATTTACCGATACATAAAATGGCATTGATTACTATAATTTTCTTTGGTCTTTTATGTGTATTTTTCACACCAATTATAAGTGCCCCTGATGAATATGAACATTTTACACGTGCTGAATTAACTTCAAAAGGAGAATTTTTTCCTAAATATGTTGATCATCCAGCTAATATAATAACACATAAAGATTTTGTAACTATTAAATCTGTAGGGGTTTTGGCTAATAAAAATCAGGAAAAAATGAAATTTAAAAGTAAGTTTGTGATGAAATATGTAAATGATACAAGATGGGATGATTTAAAGATAGATTATACTCCTTATTATGTTAATGCTGCTTTTAATCAAAATCCTTTTTATGGGTATATACCTCAGGCAATTGGAATAGATATTGCTAAGGGGTTAAATTTAACTAATATTTGGATGATATGGATTGGAAGAATATGTAATTTAATATTTTATGGATTATTATGTGCATATGCTATTAAAAAAGCACCAATATATAAAAATGCGTTATTTGTAGCTGCATGTCTACCATTAAGTATATTTTTGGCTGCATCTTTAAGTATAGATCCTATAATAAATGCATTATCTTTTTTAACAATAGCATATTTCTTATATATGTATAAACAGGCGGATAATAGTTTAACGTGGAAAAATATTTTAATATTTACTGTTATTTCATTGTTATGTGCTTTTACTAAGGTATCATTACTTGCTTTATCATTATTAATATTTTTGATACCTAAATCTAAATTTAAAAATCAGAAGACAAATATTGGAAGAATTTTTGGTTTTTTAATTACATTTTCATGTACGGCTATTTGGTTAAAATTATATGCTTTAAATGGTTTAATTCAATCACCTAGATATAATTTTAATTTAAACACACATTATCAATTGTTATTTATTAAAAGTCATTTTACAAGTTATCTAATTACAATTACTAAACCAAGTTTATATTATTCATTAATCTTTATTAAAGTTGGATTCTTTAGATATGTTCCGAGGGTTTTTGTAATATTATTTATAATTTTCTTTGTATTGTACTGTTTAAATTATCCTCAAAAAGAAAAATTAAAAAATTTTTCAAGAATTGGATTATTTATTATAAGTGTAATTTTGGTATTAGGTACTGTAACAATTTTATACTTAACAAATAATAAAATTGGAGCTAATAATGTTTCTGGTGTACAATTTAGATATTTTATACCTATTATTCCATTAATGCCAATGATATTTAATATAACTAAAAATAATATAACTACAAATAAAACTAAATTATTGTTTTATACTATAAACCTTGCATTTATTGCAGAAGTAATAATGGCAATAATTCTTAGATTTTTTTATCATTAAAGGATAAATTAATTATATTTATCTTTTTTGTTGTAAATTGCTTAAATGAGAATAAATAAAAATAAGTTGATTTATTTTGTTAATTTCATAGATTTAATAATCATTTAAAAATTTACTATAATATTTAAAAATTATTATTTTTTGATATATTTCAATGTGTATTACTTTTATTATTTTCTAATTATTTTTTTATTTTATTTTTTTCCATTTTTATCTTTAATTTTTTCTTTTACTTTATAATTCTGATTTATTTTTAAATTATCTAATTTATGTTTTGATTTTTATTAATTAAACTGTTCATATTATTTTTTCAATATTTTATCAATTTAACTTTAATAATTTTCATCATAATTCAAATAAACTTTATATATTATATTAAACTATTATTATATGATTTAATTAAATTTATTGAGTTAATTGTTATTGATTTAAATTAAAAACAATTTAATTTTAATAGTTTTTAATTTAATAATATTTTAAAATTTTATATCTAATTTGGGCCAATATATTAAGTTTAATTTATTTTAATTAAATTTTACTTTAATAAATTCATGTTTTTATAAACTTTATTTGAATCTAAATATGCTGGTTAATTTTGGATATATTAATGTTTGCAGTGATTAAAATGGAACTTAAAGAATTAATAATAGATGAATATAATAGAAATGGGTTATTCATTGTTATTTCAATTTTATCATTAATATTAGGTTATTTTGAATTCAATTTTTATTTTATAAATCTATCTTGGATTGCAATATTACTGTGCGGATTGCCTATAATAAAAGATGCAATCTTGGGGTTAATTGTAGATCATGATATTAAAGCAGATGTTCTTGTATCAATGGGTATAATCTCTTCAATACTTATTGGTGAAGTATTTGCTGCAGGAGTAATTTCTGTAATCATGGCTATCGGCGGATTTTTAGAAGAGTATACTGTCAATAAAACAGAAAAGGGAATTGAAGAGATATATGATTTGAATCCCTTGAATGCCAGAATTATATTGGATTATTCTAAAACCACTGAGAAGGAAGTACTTACGGATACCGAAGTGGTTAAAGTCAAAGATATAATTAAGGTGTTACCCGGTGAACAGATACCTGTAGACGGAAGGATCATTGAAGGTCACAGTTCTGTAGATGAATCTGCATTAACTGGTGAAAGTATTGCAAAGGATAAAAAGGTTAATTCTCCGGTTTATAGTGGAACAATAAATACCTATGGTAGTTTTTATATGGAGGCTACCAAGGAAGGAAAGGACAGTTCTATTCAAAAACTTATTAATCTTATTGAAGAGGCTAAACCTGAAAATGCCCATGTTGTAAGACAGGCCGATAAATGGGCTACTTGGATCGTGGTAATTGCATTTGTATTGGCTATTTCCACCTGGTTTATAACAGGTGAGGTTATTCGTGCTGTAACAATACTTGTTGTATTCTGTCCATGTGGTCTGGTTCTTGCAACCCCAACTGCAATTGTAGGTGCAAGCGGAAATCTTACGAAGTTTGGTATTCTTGTAAGAAATGGTGAGACAATTGAAAAATTATCAAAGGTTAAAGATATTGCATTTGATAAAACAGGAACCCTAACCTATGGAAAGCCTAAGGTTGTTAATATTATACCTGAGGATAACATCTCACAGGAGGAATTTATTCAGTTGGTGGCATCTGTTGAGAAAAACTCAGAGCATCCACTTGCAAAAGCAATAATCAATAAATTCGAAGAGGATTTTAACGGAGATTATTTAAAAACTAAGGACTTTAAAATGGTTTTAAGTGAAGGTGTTGAAGCCAGAATTGATAAGGACAATGAGGATATGGAAATATTTGTTGGTAAAAAAGAATTTATTTCAAATCATGTTTCTGTTTCTGAAAACAGTCAAATAAGTAAGTTTGAGGAAAATGGCTCAACTATCATATATGCATCAAGTGAAAATCGGTTTTTGGGTTCCATTGTTTTATTGGATGTTTTAAGGGAGGATTCCAAGATTGTTATATCCCAGTTAAATGGAGAAAACATTAACTCATTAATGCTTACAGGAGACAATGAAAAGACAGCAAATTATATTGCATCCCAACTTGACCTTAATGATTTTAAGGCAAACTGCATGCCTGAGGATAAGATCAACACAATTACTTCCTATCAAAAGTCTAATAAAATGATTGCAATGGTAGGTGACGGTATTAATGATGGACCTGCACTTAAAAAGGCAGATGTTGGTATTGCAATGGGTGGTGTTGGTAGTGATATAACCATTGAGGCATCTGATATTACTTTTGTAAGTGATGATATCAGATATATTCCACATCTTTTCGATGTTTCTAAAAAAACAATGGAGAAGATCAATGTTAACATCTTTTTATCATTAGCCATTAACTTCACGGCTATGTTTTTAGCAATGTTCGGATTAATAGGTCCTGTTGCAGGTGCTTTAATTCACAATATCGGTTCTGTAATTGTTGTTATTAACTCATCTTTATTATTAAATTATAAGATTACAGATAAAGATTTCTCATTAATTAATAATAATGGAATATCTAAAGAGTTTAGTAAATCAAAATAGTTATCTATTTATTAAATTCCTTCTCTTTATCTTTATTTTCCAAATTTCCATATTTTTTAATATTCTAGGAATTTTATTATTTTAATTTAGTTTATAATCTATTTATAATAATCATTATTTTTATTATTTTTTAATTTTGTTCATTTAATAATACTTGTTATTGGTTTTAATTTGTATTGTCTTTTATTATTCTATTTTGACTGTTTAATATTTTGTTTTTGTGGTTTTAATTTGTATTGTCTTTTATTATTCTATTTTGACTGTTTAATATTTTGTTTTTGTGGTTTTAATTTGTATTGTCTTTTATTATTCTATTTTGACTGTTTAATATTTTGTTTTTGTGGTTTTAATTTGTATTGTCTTTTATT
>Ga0256406_1002353_pt1 | contig 26959 bp, 22 predicted proteins | sample RumenRJG_03DNA_FD_185986 | JGI IMG/M metagenome (GOLD analysis project Ga0256406, IMG submission 185986) | Bovine rumen microbial communities from Lethbridge, Alberta, Canada - RJG_03 | ecosystem: Host-associated > Mammals > Digestive system > Stomach > Rumen | place: Canada: Alberta | collected...
TACGCTTGTTTTGATTTGCAACACTAAGATAAGTGAAAAATCTGACATGGCAAAATCCTGAGCAACTTTTTGTTGCTCAGGAACTTATAAATAAAGTTAAATCAAAGTGTTGCGGAATTAAGGTTTTCTTAAAGGATTGCATCATATTATTTCTTTAGCATCCACTTAATCTATGTTTTATTTCTTTTTGTAAATCTCTTGGAAAATCACCGAAGGTCTTTATGCGAGACTTGTGTATATATCCGATACTAGGAAAATCCTCCTTAAGAGATACAGGATACCATTCCGATTTTGAGATAGGTGTGAAATAAAATATTTCGTTTTCTTTGATAGTTCTGACCGTTTTAGAATGTACATTGGGTTCCTCGTGAATATTCACAAAGCCATCGGAATCATTAATGAGTGCTATGCGGGTCCACATCCATGGGGATGAAGAAGGGGCTAACGCGTCATAGCCATCTGCTAACCAAATATGATTCCATCCGCCACCATCGGAAATTTGATGATATATAGTATTTCCATTAGGAAACGAAAGAGCTACAATCGTATCCATCCATTCCCCATCAGTAAATGCGTGCGCATTATCAATTAATTTAAATATATCATTCAATGCGTATCCCTGAGTTAGTTCTTTTTCTCTTAATAATACAAGTTTTATTTCGTTATCCGACAAGCATACTGCATGTAAATCTGTACCACTCACTAAAGATTTGTAGAATTTTTTAATTGAAAGCCTTGTTTGCGGACCGTATACCTCATCTTTTTCTTTATTTTCCGTATATGGACAAGGAGAAAGTTTTAGTAAAGTGTCGGGCTCTAAATTCCATCGACTCTGGATTTCTTTTTCCCAGCCTTCTTCTGTGCCCTCAACAGAAGCATCATGATAAGACTGCCATCCATAGGTCAGATATTTCTCATTGGGCGAGAATTCACCTTCACCAATGTCTAAGTCGCCACAGTCAGGAATACGACAGGCACCCCAACAGCATTTCTGTTCGCTGGTGGTTGGTGAAGACAAAATACCTTCGAACTGATTGTTGCAAAAAGAATCGCTATAATGATCTATATCATCGAAAATAGCCTTACCATCTTTTATATAGAAGGTTGATGTCATCTTACCCTTGATACTTTCGTTGATATCTATGGCGTTAAGATTCCATTCAGAGGTAATACCATATATCTGGGTACCACTTTGAGGATTAACTTCTTCATCTACCTGATATTTCTTGGGCAATGTCGAAATTTCTCCAAGGATACGAACCTTTCCTTCATAACTTGAGACTCTATCCTTGATGCGATACTTTCCCCAAACATGATAATGAAGTGTATCCTCTGTATCCATCTTGATGCTGTCAATCAGGAAGTAGAAACGCTGATAGTTCTCACCAATATAGCCTAAAACATAGTCTTGATGACTGGTCCAGACGGCAGAGAAATCCAGAGGTCCTTCTTTTTCTACGTTCTGGGAATTGCCACCACAACTTGTAAGAGCAAAAGTGGTAATGGTGATAAACGCAGTAACAAATAATTTTCTCATTTGGGTTTTATGATTATCAATGAATGGTTTACTTTCTGCTGGCAAATGTACAAACAAATCGAGAAACATCAAAATTTTTCTTTGGTATTTTTCCTAAAAACAATCATGTCACGTAAAAACAGAGCAAATGCTATGTGGTTTAGAAAAGAATGCTTTTTTGTAACACGTCGAGTTGCTGTCAGAGAAACGACGAGTTACTCATAGAGAAACGTCGAGTTGCTTGTTGAGAAACGACCTTTTGCTGAGTGAGCGTAAACGGGCAGAAAAATAATTCCCTCCAAAAAATTTGGTCGATTCGGAAAAAAGGCTTATCTTTGCAAACGGTTAAGACAAAATGGCGATAATGAGGATTCCGACTTGGGAGAACAGTCGGGATTCTTTCTTTTTTGCCGACCGAGGAGATACCTAAGATAATATAAAACAAAAAACAATAGAATTATGGCTTACATGTCACAAGAAGGCTATGATAAACTCATAGCTGAACTAAAACGTTTAGAAGGCGTTGAACGTCCAAAAGCATCGGCTGCCATCGCAGAAGCACGCGATAAGGGCGACCTGAGTGAGAACAGCGAATACGAGGCTGCTAAGGAGGCACAGGCTCATCTGGAGTCTAAGATCAACCTGATGAAGCAACAGATATCAGAGGCAAAGATTGTAGACACATCACGTCTGAGCACGGACTCTGTACAGATTCTGTCGAAGGTGGAGATGACCAACCTGGCCAATAAGGCTCGTATGACCTACACGATCGTGAGTGAGAGCGAGGCTAACCTGCGTGAGGGAAAAATCTCTATCCAGACACCTATTGCTCAGGGTTTGCTGAACCATAAGGTGGGCGACGAGGTGGAGGTGAAGATTCCACGCGGCACTATCAAGCTCCGCATTGAGAAAATTACTGTTGGATAAATATTGATTATGGATATTTTCAGTAAGATTGCTGCTGGCGAGATTCCCAGCTACAAATGTGCAGAGAACGAGAAGTTCTATGCCTTCCTTGATATCAATCCTGTGGCAAAAGGTCACACGTTGGTGATTCCTCGTCGTGAGGTTGACTATATCTTCGATATGGACGATGACGAGCTGGCTGAGTTTGAGGTGTTTGCCAAGCAGGTGGCCGTTGCCCTGAAGAAGGCTTTTCCCTGTAAGAAGGTGGCACAGGTGGTGCTGGGTCTTGAGGTGCCTCACGCTCATATCCATCTGATTCCTATGAACAGCGAGGGCGACGTAGATTTCCGCAAAGAAAAGCTGCATCTCCCCAATGAGGAAATGCAGCAGATAGCTGATAAGATATACGCAGCCTTTAAGGGTTAAGTATAATCCTCTCCATAACGTATGCCAACCTCGTTGACATACTTGCGAATGAGCGACGATGAGTCGCTCTTTTTGCATATAAGGAGTACGTCGCCTTCCTCGGCCACGATATAGCCTTCCAATCCGTTGATGATGCCGATATGACCCTTGGGCAGTTTGATGATGTTGCCCTTGCAGTCGTCCATCATCACTTCTGAGTCGAGCACCACATTATCATCTGTGCCGTGACTCATAAACTCATAGATGGAATGCCAGGTGCCCATATCGGCCCAACCAAAGTCAACCTGCATCACATAGACCTGATTACCTTGTTGCAGCAGACCTTGGTCTATAGCCACATTGGGCAGGGAGGCATAGTTGCGCTCTATATAGCCGATAACCTGATCGATGGTGTAGTTTTGGTTCTCGCACATGCCTGGGGCGAAGAGCTCGAGGAACAGTTCACGCAGACAATGGCGCAGGTGGTTGGCATTACTCAGGATAAGACCTGTGTTCCATAGGAACTCGCCACTGTCCATGAAAATCTGGGCAAACTCGCGTTCTGGCTTCTCTACAAACGACTGGATGCGATACACGTGGTCAAACTCACCATTGCTACCCATCTGGATATAGCCATAACCAGGTTCAGGACGCGTGGGTTTGATACCCATTACCAGCACCATATCTTTCTGTCCTACCAAATCCAGGCCATCGATGACGTTGCGCTTAAAGGCATCCTCGCCGGTGATATACTGATCACTGGGCACTATCACGATGCTGGCGTTCTCGTCGCGCTTCTGGATATTCAGCATAGCCCAGGCCACACTACCTGCCGTATTACGATTGATTGGTTCTATCATCAGACATCCGTCCTGCAGCTCTGGCAGTTGTTCGTGCACCCAATGCTCGTATTCCTTACACGTGCATACATATATATTCTCTTTTGGCACGATGGAAGTCATGCGACAGAAGGTGTCCTGTAGCTGTGTGCGACCTGTTCCGAAGAAATCTAAAAACTGTTTGGGACGCTCCATCCTGCTTGAAGGCCAGAGCCTTTTTCCACGTCCACCAGCAAGTATAATACAGTAGTTACTTTTTGAAATATTCATATAGCAGATTAATAGTTCATTAATTTGGGGGCTAAATTACAAAAAGACATTGACAAATGCAACTATTTTCATGTTTTTTTTCATATTATTTTGCGTAATTCAAAAAAACTTCGTATCTTTGCACCCGCTTTTAGAGCCCAGATGGCGGAATCGGTAGACGCGCTGGTCTCAAACACCAGTGGGGCAACCCGTCCCGGTTCGACCCCGGGTCTGGGTACAAGCTTTAAAAGGCAATCCTCTGTAAGACAGGTTCTTACAGAGGATTTTTGTTTCTAATTAGTTCTGTAGTATTGGAGTTACTGGCGTTCAGACGTTAGCTTTAAGACGATATACTCCGATTGTGTACCAATACGGTATTTGCCTCCCCAGATGCCAAGACCGCTGCTGACGTAATAATGGGTGTTGCCTCGCTGATAACTGCCCCATGAACATTCGTAGAGACGATGGGTAATCCATGAGACAGGCCAGATCTGTCCTTCGTGGGTATGTCCGCTCAGTTGGAAGTCGATACCTGCTTGCTCAGCTTGTTCCAGATAATAGGGCTGATGATCTAGCAGAATCTGATATTTTGTACTGTCGGCCTGCTGCATCAGTTTTCTGATGGCTAGGCGATGCCTATTGGTACGATCATCGCGTCCAATGATACAAAGGTCGTCTGCAACAACGCATGAGTCTTTTAGCAGATGGATGCCTGCATCAGTATAGAATTGTTGTGCGCGTGGTTCGTTACTATAGTATTCATGATTACCCAGACAGGCATAGACGGGAGCCTGCAGGCGATGGAATTCTTCTGCCATCTTTTCTTCAAACAACGGGCGTACGCTGATGTCGATGATGTCGCCGGCAATCAAAATGAGGTCAGGCTGTTCGGCATTCATCATATCCACCCATTTGGCCAGATCGCTGCGTGTGTTATGGTAACCCAGGTGCAGGTCGCTGGCCATCACGATGGTGTAGTCTTTCTTTAGGGGTTTCGTGGTCTGCAGGTTCAGCGCCACGCGTACCTTATTGTGATAATGGATATTTCCGCAGAGAAACACGGTGAGCATCATCCCCAGGATAGCCACTGATGTGACCCCGTTGGCATAAAGCCACGAACGAGGTACCAGGTGCACAAGCCGGCCCAGGTCGAGCACCAGGAACAGGATGACCAGATAGAGCAGGACAAGAATCGTTGTGGTACCTGTCTCATAGAGAATACGGGAAAGGGGTAGGGGAATTTTCTCCAAAGCGCCACTGAAATTGAGGAACAGCATGAAGAAACAAGCGATGCCTGTTGTCAGAATCAAGCCTTTCCATATACTGGCCAATGGCAGTAGCACCCATATATGCCAACCAACATAGGCAAGTCCTGCAAAGGGAAGTATCATGAAGAGTAAGAACCACATACTTGTCTGGGGATGAAGGATTTAAAAAAACGGAAGGGAAATAAAAAAGGGATGCGCCGAAAAGTGCATCCCTCTGTAATTTTCTTTACAAAAATTAGTTCAGAGCGTCAGCAAGCTCAGCACCAGCCTTGAACTTAGCAACCTTCTTGGCAGCGATCTTGATCTTAGCCTTTGTTGCGGGGTTGATACCCTCACGTGCGGGGCGCTCGCTAACAGCGAATGTACCGAAACCAACGAGAGCTACCTTATCACCAGCCTTCAGGGCGTCCTTAATAGCTGCTACTGTGGCATCAAGAGCCTTCTTTGCGTCTACCTTAGAGATACCAGCACCTGCTGCAATCTTCTCTACCAATTCTGTCTTGTTCATAATAAAAAAAGGTTTTTAAAGTGAATAATAATTGTTATTATAAAAAAATCTACCGCAAAAATAATAGGAAATCTTCATACGACCAACAAAAAATCCGAAAAAAATTGATTTTTAATGAAAAAAAGTGTGTAAAGGGCTTTTTTTGTGCTGAAAAACAGATATTTTTCGTAATTTTGCGCCCAGAAACTAATTAGATAAGAATAAACCTAATAAAAAGTAAATCAACAAGATGTTTCGTAATATACCGATAGTAACAAGGAATCTGCTCATTATAAACGTGCTGGTTTATCTGTTGGCATCAGTGGTTGAGTTAGGCGGAAAGAGTCTGACGGACTGGGGTGCGCTTCATTTCTTCATGGCCAGCGATTTCCACGTGTATCAGTTTATCACCTATCAGTTCCTGCACGGTGGTTTCACGCACTTGTTCTTCAATATGTTTGCCTTGTGGATGTTTGGCTGCGTGATTGAGAATGTGTGGGGTCCTAAGAAATTCATTTTTTATTACATCTTCTGTGGCATAGGTGCAGGCCTGTGTCAGGAGATGGTGCAGTATATCTCGTTTGCTGCCGATGGTCTGACGAGTCTGGATCCAGCGCAGGTGCTGAATGTAAACGGACAGCGCCTGATGACTGTTGACCAGATTATGAACCTCTCAAGTACCATCGGAGCCTCGGGTGCCGTCTATGGTATCCTGTTGGCTTTTGGCATGACTTTCCCCAATGAGCGTATTTTTATATTCCCTCTCCCAATACCTATTAAGGCTAAGTGGTTTGTGGGGATATATGCTGTCATTGAGTTTACCTCGGCTATGTTTAGTGTTGGTGATGGTGTTGCCCACATGGCACATATTGGAGGTATGCTGTTTGGTTTCCTGCTGATACTCTATTGGCGTAAACGTCCTAACAGCCATTTCAATTTTGATGCTACCCGTCAGTTCTTCGACAGGTGGTCAAGAAATACGAGTGGAACCAGTCGTACGGGTAATACTGGATGGAATACTACCACCACGCACCCTCGTACTGGGGATGATTTGGAGTATAACGCTCGCAAGAAGGCCCGTCAGGAGGAGATAGACAAAATCCTGGATAAGATACGCGTCAGTGGCTACGACAGTCTGTCGAAAGAAGAGAAGAGACGTCTCTTCGAGGCCAGTCATGAGAAATGATCTGAGAGCTTGTGAAGGTTATCAAGAATATATTGGTTGGCGTGCTGACGGGAGCCAGTGTGGTGACAGTCTTGCTGCTGTTGCTGGTTGGCTATAGCGACAGGATTAATCCTGTAGATCATCCTATGCTGGCATGTCTGGGCATGTTTCTTCCCTTCGCCGTAGTAGCCAATATCCTGTTTATACCCATCTGGATTATCTTCAAATGGAAACGTGTATGGATTCCCGTTGTGGGACTGGTGCTCGCGTATGCACCCATACGTACCTATTTCCCTATCAATTTCAATGCTGATAAAGAACCGCCTGCAGAAGGTATCAAGGTGGTGTCGTATAATGTCTGTGGCTTTGGCGGCAACTATAAATACGAGCAGGCTGTAGATACGGTGGCTGGCTATCTGAAACGGATAGATGCCGATATCGTGTGTTTGCAGGAAGACATGGGAGGCAAGGGTGGAAGTGGCTTTGAAAAGATGAAGGAACTCTATCCCTACAACGATACCATCCATTTCTCTAATGACGTTATTTTCAACGCGATAGGCATCCATACCCGTTACCCTATCATCCGTAAGGAACGCCTCCCCATGTCGTCGAGAAGCAATGGTGCGATAGCCTATTTCCTGCAAGTTGAGGAAGACACGGTTATCGTTGTCAACAACCACCTGGAGAGTACCCATCTTTCCAGTGAGGAGCGTAATCGCTATCAGGAGGTGCTGAAGGGCGAAGTGGAGCGCGATTCTGCGGAGGCTGAGTTGTGGTATATCCTGAAGAAACTATCGCTGCATATGGCCGACCGTGCGATTCAAGCAAGGACGGTCAATGAGTTTGTGGAAACGCACAGTGGCTATCCCATTATCCTCTGTGGCGACTTCAACGATACGCCTGTTTCCTATACCCGTCATACCGTTGCTACCCATCTGAATGACTGCTTTGTATCAGCAGGTTGCGGTCTTGGTCTGTCATTTAATCGGAAGGGCTTTAATCTCCGTATAGACCATATGATGTGCTCAGATGATTACGAGCCCGTACGCTGTTACGTAGATAACGAAATGGATGCCAGCGACCATTATCCCATCGTTTGTTGGTTGAAAAAGGCGCGGAATCAATAAAAAATGTATGAAAATAGCCAAAAAATTTTCAAATGTGTAAAATTATCACTATATTTGCAGGCTCAATAACGCGATTATATATATAATAAACTAAAAATAAAACAATGCAAAACAAAGGAATTGTAAGATTTATTGCTGTTGCACTCATTCTTGTGTGCTGCTTCTATCTTTCGTTCTCGTTTGTGACTCGCCATTTTGAAAACAAGGCTGAGGCACTGCGCGCTGAACTGGGAGATAAGGCAGCCGACGAGTATTTGGACTCGCTGTCATCTGAGGACCATGTATGGCTCGGAGCTTGGAGTCTTGACGAGTGCCGTGAGATGGAGATTGGCCTGGGTCTTGACCTGAAGGGCGGTATGAACGTTATTCTGGAAGTGTCAGTGCCTGACATCGTAGACTTCCTGGCTGGTCACAAGACCGACGAGGGCTACCGTAAGGCATTCGAGGCTGCCGTGAAGGATGAGGAGAAGAGTCAGTCAGACTTCATCAGCCTCTTCGTAGAGCGCTGGAAGGAGTTTGGTGGTGGTCGTCAGCTGAACACCATCTTCGCTACACAGCAGATGCGTGACAAGGTGAACACCAAGAGCACTGACGAGCAGGTTATCGCTGCCCTGCAGGCAGAGGTTGACGCTGCTATCGACAACGCCGAGACCGTGGTTCGTACCCGTGTTGATAAGTTCGGTGTGGCTCAGCCCAACATCCAGAAGCTGAGCGGCCAGAGCCGTATCATGGTTGAAATGCCAGGCGCCAAGAAAGATAAGGATCGTATCCTGAAGCTGTTGTCAGGAAGTGCTGACCTGCAGTTCCACGAGACCTACATGCGTGAAGAGGCTATGCCTTTCATCGGTCAGCTGCACTCTGCCTACCTGGCTGAGATCAGCGACATCAAGGCTGAGACTAAGGAGGATACCACCGCTGTTGCTGAGGCAGAGGCTGTAGAGGCAAACGATACCGTTAATGCCCTCGACCTGGCTGCTAAGAAAGACCTCGCTGCTGCTGAGGCTGGTAACAACGATCAGGCAAAGAGCTTGCTGAACTACCTCGTAGTGAATGACCCCTATCACACAGAAAGCCTCTGCGACGTAGGTTATGCCCGCGTTACAGATACTGCTGAGGTCAATAAGGTTATCTATTCAGAGATTGCCAAGAAGGTGCTCCCCAAGGAGATGCGCCTCTACTGGGATGCTAAGGTCAGCAAGATCGAGAATCCTGAGACTGGCAAGAAGACCAAGGTGCTGCACCTCTATGCTATCAAGGTGAACGATCCCAACGGAAAGGCTCCTCTGACAGGTGATGTGGTGACAACCGCTAAGGACGACTACAGCAACGAGATTGGTAATGTTGGTCCTGTGGTTTCTATGCAGATGAATACTGAGGGTACCCGTATCTGGGCTAACCTGACCAAGATGAACGTAGGTCGCGCTATCGCTATCGTCCTCGACGAGGTGGTTTACAGTGCTCCTCGCGTAAACGGTGAGATTCCTGGTGGTAGCTCACAGATCTCTGGTCGCTTCACTCAGGCCGACACCAAGGACTTGGCTAACACTCTGAACTCAGGTAAGATGCCTGCTCCTCTGCGTGTTGCTTCTTACCAGATGGTAGGTCCTTCACTCGGTGCCCAGTCAATCCAGCAGGGTGTTGTATCATTCATCGTAGCCTTCGTGCTGCTGATGGTTGTGATGGTGCTGCTCTACAACTGGATTCCTGGTATGCTGGCCAACTGTGCCCTGCTGTTCAACCTGTTCTTCACGCTGGGTATCCTGAGCTCGTTCCAAGCAGCGCTGACCATGCCTGGTATTGCAGGTATCGTGCTGACACTGGGTACGGCTGTGGATGCTAACGTGCTGATCTACGAACGTACGAAGGAAGAGCTCCGCAAGGGCTTGAACATCAAGGAGGCCCTGAACCTGGGTTACTCTAACGCTTTCTCAGCTATCTTCGACTCTAACTTGACATCACTGCTCACAGGTATCATCCTGTTCGTAGTTGGTACAGGTCCTATCCGCGGTTTCGCAACGACGCTGATCATCGGTATCTGCGTATCGTTCTTCACCGCTGTATTCATGACCCGTCTGGTTTACGATCGTCAGATGAAGAACGACAAGTGGCAGAAGCTCACCTTCTCTACTCCTCTGTCTAAGAACCTGATGCAGGGCACGAAGTTCAACTTCATGGGCTCATTCAAGGTATCTTACGCTGTATGGGCAATCGCTGTTGTTGTATTCTGCATTAGCTTCTTCTTCCGTGGCGTCAGCAAGAGTATTGATTTCACCGGTGGTCGTAACTATGTTGTAGTACTCGATAAGGAAGTTCCCGTTGAGGATGTACGTGCTGCATTCGATGGCGTATTCGCTCAGAACGATGAGCAGAGCGCTAATCCCGGTTCTCCTGCCAGCACCACTATCATCGCACTGGGTGATGCCTCTAACCGCACCGTTCGTATCTCTACCAACTGGGACTACGACGTAAACAGCCCTGTTGTTGACGACGTGATTGAGGACAGCATCTACAGCGTACTGAGCAAGGCCGAGCTGATTAAGGCTGAGACCAGCAAGGAAGACTTCCGCACACCTCCTGCCAACGAGGAGGATACCTCTAAGGGTACTATCGTTAGCTCAACAAAGGTAGGTCCTTCTGTGGCTAAGACCATCACTCGTAGCGCTATCATCAGCGTTATCCTGGCTCTGATTGCTATCTTCCTCTACATCCTGCTCCGCTTCCGCAACGTAGCCTTCTCTATCGGTTCTATCGTTGCATTGGGTCTCGATGCACTGGTTGTTATCGGCTTCTTCTCACTGCTCCACACTTGGGTGCCCATGTCACTCGAGATAGACCAGACCTTCATCGGTGCTATCTTGACCGTTATCGGTTACTCTATCAACGATAAGGTGGTGGTATTCGACCGTATCCGTGAGAACATGCAGCTCTATGCTAAGCGCGACCGCAAGCGTCTGTTCAATGATTCACTGAACCAGACCCTGGCTCGTACCATCAACACCTCAGTGACCACGTTGATCGTGCTGCTCACTATCTTCTTCCTGGGTGGCGACAGCATCCGCTCATTCGCTTTCGCCATGATTCTTGGTGTTGTGTTCGGTACGCTGTCTTCTATCTTCATCGCTGCTCCTACAGCTTATCTCACCATGAGCCGTAAGGACCGCCTGGAGGAGGCTGAGCCTGTTGCTCCCGTAGCTGAGTAATAGTTCCTGAAAAGGATTCCTATAATAAGAATGTACGCACGCGTGTGTGTACATTCTTTTTTTTGTGGTGATAACATTCGAGACTACCATGCCGCGGTAACGAGATAATCATTTTTTCGTATTTAGTGTTTTATTTTGATTAAATTTTATATCTTTGCATCACGATTAATCATAATAAGTAATATGAAGAGATGTCTTTTGTTTTTGGCAACAACCATGGTAGCGGCAGTTGCCGGTTGGGCTCAGACCAGTTTCAGCGAGCCAACGACGTTGTATGTGATGCATAGCAGTGGTAATCACTTGGAGAAAGGTACTGATAATGGCGGATGGATTGAGGCATCCACAAAATCCAATCCACAGAAGATGACGTTGATACCCGATGGAACAGGATATTATTCCATACAGGTGGACGGACAAAAAGCTTTCCTGTCGCAGTCGAGACAATGGAACACGAGTTTCGTTGCCGACTCTTCTCTGGCTGAGGCAAAATTCCTGATTGAACCAGGCATGAGCCAATACGTAAAACTGCGTTGCAAATCCAATAACAAATATCTGGGTACAGACAGTAACGACGGTCACCAGAAGGTGTTTTCCGACAAAGACGGGTCGGACATGAAGCACCTATGGTATTTTGGCAGCAAAGTCAATGCCACGCCCCCTGTTGATACCCTTACTTATATGGTTAATCCGCAGGTGGTGCGCCAGCATTTCGATGGCTGGGGCGTGTCGCTTTGCTGGTGGGCAGGCCAGTGTGGCAAGTGGTCGGACGAGAAAATCACGGAAATCGTGAAGTGGCTTGTCAGTCCCACCGGCCTTAATTACACCCATTTCCGCTATAACATTGGCGGTGGCGACGACCCCGAGAACAGTCATTGCGACCTGCACCATATGGGCAGAGGCAAGGGCCTGCGTGCTGAGATGGAAGGTTTCAAGGACTTCAGTGGCGATGAGTATCATTGGGACCGCGACGCTGCCCAGCGAAAGATTATGCTGAAAATCAAGGAGCTGCGCCCCGATGCCGTGTTTGAAGCCTTCAGCAACTCCTGTCCTTATTACATGACCTACAGCGGTTGCTGCAGCGGCAATGTGGATGGCGGAAAAGACAATCTGAAGCCAGAGTATTACGAGGAGTTTGCACATTATCTGGTGGATGTCTGCAAGCACTACAAGGACGAATACGGCATTGAGTTCAAGACCCTGGAGCCCTTTAATGAGTCGGTCACAAATTTCTGGTATGCCAACGGTCCGCAGGAAGGCTGTCATTTCGACTATGCCTCGCAGATAAAGTTCATCCGTGTGTTAGAGCCTATCCTAAAAGCCTCAGGACTCAGCACGGTTATCTCGGCATCCGACGAGACCAATATAGGACTCTCCGTAGAGGGCTTCAAGCAATATAAGAATGCCGGTGTGCTGTCGAAGGTGGGCCAGTGGAACACCCACACCTATTCCGGCAATAATGCCGACCGTTCGCGCCTGGCATTCCTGGCCCATCAGTCTGATATGCCCCTTTGGATGAGCGAGACGGGTAGTGGTGGCAACGGCATTGGCGGCAATCTCAGCATGGCGCAGCGACTGCTTGACGATATGCGCTACATACAGCCTGAGGCGTGGATTGACTGGCAGTATATGGAAGAGGCCAATGACCAGTGGTGTACCATTCGCGGCAGTTTTGCCGACCAGACTTACGCCAAGGTGAAGAACTACTACGTGCGCCAGCAGTGCTCACGCTTCATTAAGCACGGCTACGACATCATTACATCGCCCTGTCCGAAGACGCTGGCTGCCGTTAATGCCGCCCGCGATACGTTGGTGCTCGTGGTGCTCAACGAAGGTACAAAAGCAATCCACAATATTGACCTGTCGCTCTTTCCCGACCTGCCTGCGCTTACAAGTATCAAGGCTTACCGCACTTCGGCCAGCGAGAATCTGACCAGCACGAAGAGTGGCGTTACCCTTAATGGCAGTGAAATGAAGGTCATCATGCCTGCCCAGTCTATCATGACATTTATTATACCTACCCAGTGTGCGGTCGCAGAACCAGACAGCCTGCTGCGCGACGGGTGTGAATATCTGATTATTCCTCGACATGAGACCTCGCGGGCCGTCTCGGCAACGGGCAGCAGGGTAACTATTCAGGACATAGACTACGGTGATGCCCAGCGCTGGATGCTCTCCGACCTTGGCAATGGTACCTATGGCTTGCAAAACGCACTCGGACTGCGGCTCACGGCTCATCGTAACCTGAGCAGCTCTACGCTTACCGCTGCGAAGAGCGAGGCCGACGAGCAAGATTTCTATATAGAAGTCGTTGACTATCCATATTATAAGATTCTGGCTAAGAAGGGACATAGTCACGCCTTCGACCTCAATAATGAGTCAACAGCCCCGGGAACCGTAGTCTCTGTTTGGCAGTATCAGGACGGCAACGCCGCCCCCATTCATCGTCAGTGGATGCTGTTTCCGCTTAACAGTTCACAAAAGACTGATGCCATTCACGAACAGCCTATGTCGCAGGAAAGGATGATGCAGTCTGCTGAAAAACGAATCTATGACCTGTCAGGTCGCCGCATGGGCAACCGTGGCGGGCTGAATAAGGGACTTTATATTATAAACGGTCGTAAAGTGGTGATACCTTAGGGCATTTCCGTTTTCCCTCTGCGAAATAGGAAATTCCCTACTGAGGTTTAGGAAAAACACCTTGCGTGGCAGCTGCATAGTTTGTATCTTTGCAATGTGAACAAGAAGTTGAACGCTTTAAAAAGATACAGCTATGAAGAAGTTTTTTACCTATACAGCAATGATCATCCTGACGATGACTCTGTTTACCAGTTGCGATATTGAGTTCTGGGAGGATATGGAAGACCGCAGTGAGGCTCGTACACTCGACGGCACTTGGACTGGCTATATCGATACCTACTATTACGACCGTTGGGGACTGACTGGCGACAGCTATCGCACCACGATGTACTTCGAGCGCACCAGTGCCTATAGCGGATGGGGCTATGAGGTTGACTACGACCTGAACAGCCGCTATTCTGACTATTACTACTGCGAGTTCGAGTGGGATATCTACAAGGGAAGCATCCGCATTCGCTATGCCGACAGTTGGAACGACGTATATATCAACGACTACCGCCTGAGCAGCAACCGCTTCGAGGGCTATATGGACGACGGCACCTCAAAGGATATCGTGTTCCGCCTGAACTACGACAATCGCTTTGACTGGGGCTACTGGAACACACGCGGCATTACTCGCAGCGCCAGCGACAGCACCACTACCGCCTCTGCAAAGGTGATGGCCAGCGGAAAGTTTGCTAAGTAATCCTGCCGTTGTTACACAGAAAAAGCGTATCTTTGCAGGCAAAAAGGTGCAAGGATATGAAGATACCAAGTTTGCAATACTATCATATAGCTGAGGGCCTCACCGCCTTCAGCTCTATGCGTGAAGGGGGCTATAGCACAGGGCGCTATGGCGAGTTTAATATCAATCGCTATTGTGGTGATAGTGATGAGGCTATCAGAAGAAACCGCGAAGCATTGTGTGGTCTGCTTGGCATTACTGACGATCATCTGCTGATGCCCCATCAGGTCCACAAGGCCGAGATAGCCGTGGTTGACGAACAGCGGGATATAGACCTTGAAGGCTATGATGCGCTGATGACCAATGTGGAGGATGTGTGTATCGGTGTCTCTACGGCCGACTGTATCCCCGTGTTGCTCTATGACCCCAGACAGCGTGCCGTCTGTGCCGTTCATGCCGGATGGCGAGGCACGGTGATGCGCATCGTGGAGCAGTCCATAGCAAGGATGACGGAAGTTTACGGCACCAACCCCGCAGACCTTATCGCACAGATAGGTCCAGGCATCCACCTGGAGAGTTTCGAGGTGGGCGATGAGGTGTATCAGGCTTTTGAAGATGCGGGATTCAACATGAATTCCATCAGCAAAAAATATCCCAGCGGTAGCCGCTCGACCTTTGGTCGCTTGCACGGCAAGAAATTATTCACTTCTCACTCTTCACTTTTACCTTCCAAATGGCATCTTGACTTGCCAGAGTGCAACCGCTTGCAGTTGATTTCCGCAGGCGTGCCTGAAAGCCAAGTCAGCGTGTCGCCCGTGTGCACCTATATGCAGTCGGACACCTATTTCTCTGCCCGCCGACTGGGCATCGAGTCGGGTCGCATCTTCACAGGTATTATCCTAAGAAGAAGAGACTGACACCAACAACTGATACCACGGCACCCACTACGGCGCGCCACGTAATCTGCTCCTTAAACAGCCAGTAGGATGGCAGGATAATGATGATAGGCGTCGTAGCCATCAGTGTGGAGGCAATGCCAGCACCCGTATATTGCACAGCCATCAGCGAGAAACCTACACCCACGAAAGGACCGAATATCGTGGTAGCCGTTGCTACCGCCAGGCCCTTCCTGTCGTGCAGCGCCTCGCGCAGCGGAGCCATTCCCTGACGCACATACATCAGCAATGAGAAACCAATGATGCCGGCCACACAGCGATAGAAATTGGCACTAAAGGGAACAAGCCACGAGGGCATGTCTGCTGATACCTCGTAGTGGTCCATACCAATCTTGCTCAGCACCAAACCTACGCCCTGACATACAGCGGCGCCCACAGCAAAAAGCACACCGTTCAAGGGCAACTTCAGCGACACCTTATGATGCTCACCCCGGCCCAGCACGGAGATGCTGATGCCAAAGAGCGTCACCAGCATGGCCACGATGCTCATCAGCGTCATCTGCTGACCCAGTGTGACCCACGCCATCAGCGCAGCCGCCAGCGGTGCCATCGTCATAAACAGTTGTCCGAAGCGCGAGCCAATGATGATATAGCACTGGAAGAGACAGAAATCGCCAATCACATAGCCTACCAGACCTGATAGCAGCATCCATCCGCCGGCCTCCCATGAGGCCCCGGCGGGCAACGGACTCCCCGTTACCACCATAAACAATACTCCCGAGAACAGCAGCGCCAGCGCCATTCTCAGCACGTTCAACGTAAGGTTTCCCAGTCTCTTTGAGCCAAATTCGCTCAGCAGCGCCGTAGCCGTCCACGAGAACGCTACGCCAATAGATATCAATTCACCAATGTAAGTCATAGTTTTCGTGCCGCAAAGGTACAAAATAATGTGGAAACAGCCAAATAGTTGGGAAAAAGTTGTTATCTTTGCAACTAATTTCTATCCCAAACTTTGGGATGTACATTTCAAAGTCTGGGATGTGTATCCCAAAGTTGGGGATGGAGATTTCAAAGTTTGAAACGAAAAAAGGTAAGTGATATGGCTAATTATGTAATTAAGGAAATGCCTGAGGGCATGGGCAACGGCAAAAAAGGAAGGATATTCCCCAAGATGCAAGTCTATACAGAATATGACTACGATAAGGTGGTGGAACTCATTCACAACTATTCGCCTGCTTTCAGTGAAGGTACGGTGCGTGGCGTACTTGATACGCTTTCAGAGGTTATGAAGACATATCTTCCCATGGGTCACACCATGAAGATAGACAATCTTGGTGTCTTCTCGTTGGCTCTCCAATTTTCTGATAATCCAGCGGAAGACGATAAGCAGGACGAGCCAAAGACGAAATATCGTCGTGTAGAGGCTAAGGGCGTGAACTTTAAAGTTGATAAGAAACTGGTAGATGATATTAACAGAGACAACACCTTTGAGCGTGCGTCCTATAATCCCGCTACCACCTCACCCTATACACCAGAAGAGCGTCTGCAGCGTGTGCTCCGTCATATCGATAAGCATGGCTTCATCACCCTACAGGACTATGCTAATCTCAACTATATCAGCAGTAGCTCTGCCTCGCGAGAATTGGCTAAGTTTGTCGCCGACCCTGCATCCGGAATAACTGAAAAAGGTGCCGGATCGCATAAAGTGTGGGTGAAGGGATAAAATAAGAGGATGTGTTGCACATCCTCTTTTGTATTTATTCCTTTTGTCTCAAATCGCCTATGATATTTTTAGCCATTTTTAGGTTTGATTGTATAGGTTTATCTGAAAGAAAACGCCATGCTTCCTCAGAACGTGTTGCAAATTTTGACGTCTGGTCTAACATCTCATCTACAAACTTTCTGTATTCCAAGAGTTTTTCGTGATTTCTTGGTATGGCGGCCTCTTTGAGGAATGTTTTCATAAACCCGTTATATAGTTCCTCTCCTTTTGTTCCTGCTGTGAAGAAATAGATTGAAACAAGCCCAGTAACGGGGCCACCAGTCTCTGCTTCTGCCGTCATTTGAAGAGAATCGAGAATAATCCTGCTATATCGAGTTCCTAACTCCAGAATATCCCATTGTATCTGCGCTACCTCAAGGTCAAATGAATCACGTACTACTATGAATGACTGAAATTTGCTAAATGCAGCACAAAAATAAGCCTGCTCTTTTATTCCTTTCCGCCATCCAGATTTTTTCTTGGGAACGTCTAATACCTTCCAAAATCCCAAGTAGGGTAAGGAGTGACGATGTTCTTTCTCTATCGCAGCTAAATCATGCGCATTTGGGTGGGTGTTCTGAAACATATCGAAAGTCAGTTTCACACCAGGCTGCCATATAATATGTTTTTCATTTTCAGTCTGGTAAATAGGTTCTTCCTGAGCCGTTAAAGTCAGACAACAGAACAATAAAACTATTAATGATAAAGGTTTAAGCATCATTTATTAGCTGATTAATTTGTTTCTGTCGGCAAATATACGAAATCTTTCCGAATTATGAAACGATGTTGGGAAAAAGTTGTACTTTTGCATCTCAGATTATGGACAGGACAACATTTGATAGCCGGAAACCTTTTACGGGAAAGAAGAAAGCCTCGATGCAACGACGCAGTGTGTATAATGATTATACGGCACGGCGTATGTATATGATAACGATGGTGACGGAGGGAAGAAAGCCCCTCTTTGGAAAAGTGGTAGGGAGAAGTGATGCTGAGGAGAAATCGGCAGAAGTGCCACATATTGAGTTGTCACCCTTAGGAGAGCGCGTTAAGGAGATATGGGAATCTATCAGCAGCTATCATCGGGAGGTGAAGGTGGTGGCGCTGCAGATGATGCCTGACCATCTGCATGGCATTCTCTTTGTTACGGAAAAGATGGAGCAGCCATTGGGCAAAGTGCTGTTGGGATTTAAGCAGGCCTGCAACAAGGCGTTTAGGGAGGTGATGCCAGTGGAGTTCGTCGCTGTGGCACAGCGACATGCACAACAGACAAGAGACCGCGGGCTGCTATTTGCCAAAGGCTATAACGACCAGATACTGCTGAGGGACGGACAGCTGGCGCGCTGGCTTCACTACTTAAAGGATAACCCTCGACGCCTGTTGATGAAACGTGAGAATCCAGAGCTCTTTCGTGTGCAGAGGGGGCTTGGATATGCAGGTCTTTCTTTCTCGGCTATCGGCAATCGCTTTTTGTTGGAACACCCAGTGAAGTTGCAGGTACAATGCTCAAGGCGTATTAGCGAAGAGGAGTTAAGAGCAAAGCTTGAGGCCTGTCTCAGTGAAGCCAGAAAGGGTGCTGTGCTTGTGTCGCCTGCTATCTCTAAGGGTGAGAAAGCGATTATGCGTGCTGCCTTTGATGAGGGGTTACCACTCATTTTTCTTGAGGAGAATGGCTTTACGGATTTGGCAAAGCCTGGGGGAAAGCTAATGGATGCCTGTGCTAAAGGTCAGTTGCTGATTCTGGCTCCCTGGGAGCATCATAACGAAAAACAGACTATTAAGAGGGGACAATGCTTGGAACTGAATGATATGGCACGAATACTTAGCGAGGGGGATAGACCTTGAATCTATCTCCCTCGCTATTTTGTGACCGCTCGACCTTTGGTCGCTTGCTACCAACGGGACGCAAGAATTGTGACAGTTGTGACAGTTACTTCCGCTTCCATGTCTGCGTCTCGTACAGGAAACCGATGTAGCCGCGTACTTTCAACTTGCCGTCTTCCAGCCAGATAGAGCATTTATAGTCCTTGCCGTTCTTGGGATTGTAGATGCGACCACCTTCCCACTTCTCCTTCTTCTTTGAAAGACCAGAGAGGATGTTTACGCCCATCAGTTTACGACTGCGCAATTTCTCGTCAGGGTTGTGGGTATCCTTGGTCTCAGGACCTTGCTTCAGCCACACAATCTTACCGTTTACCTTGCCATTGGCCTCATAGATTTCCACCTGGGCATCGCCTGCCTCAGTCAGCCATTTTCCCTTGATGTCTTGTGAATAACCAGCCAGTGCGAACACGGCCAATACCAGACTTAATACAAATTTTTTCATCTTTTTACTTGTTTATAATGTTGATAATTCTTTTTCTTATTCCTCTTGCTCCTCACTATTCGTGACATCCTCTATCTGTTTGAGAATCTCCTGATAGTGGCGTGACATCTTCCTGTCGAAAGCATAGCTTAAACCGAAGGCTAAGACTACCAAGATGATAATACGACTTACTGAGGGCTGGTGGGCTATGAGATACTCGTTGTAGAAAAACAGAACGAACCATAGGGCTATAAGGGGATAGGAGATGAAGTTAAATATGCGCTCATACTTCTTGATCTTCAGTACCTTTTTGCGTACTTCCAGCAAGTTCTGCTCAAACAGATGCTTATCGTCTATCAGTCGGCATATCCTACTGCGGTGCCAGGCGTCGTAAATCAGTCCGATGGCGATGAAAAGCCACATCCACACGGGCTGATGCATGTAATAGCAGAACAACAGATAGAGCAATGGGATAAAGATGATATCCAGAATGAAGAGCAAACGATAGTTTCTGTTGACGTAAGATGCATTCTTCTTCACCGACTGACGAATCAGCGAGTCGTTCACGATTTCCTGCTGCTCCAGCTTCTGCTTCAGCAGCGCCATCTGCTGGCGCATATTCTCAAGTTCAAAATTCTCATTCATAATGGGTAAATGTTTTAATCGTTAGACATTTGTTTCAGTTGTTCGCGGATGCGATGCAGGCGCACGCTGACGTTCTTGGTTGTGATGCCTACTATCTGGCCTATCTCCTCGTAGGGCAGGTTCTCGAGCCACAGCAGTACGATGGCGCGATCGAAGGGTTGCAGGCGCGAGATGCGCTTGTGGAGCATATCCACTTGACGTGTGTCATCGTCGTTGTCCTCAAAGAGATTGATGTCCATTGTCATGCGTACCTCTGATGAACGACGTTTCTTCTTTCTGTCCTGTGAGATGCAGGTATTCAGCGCAATTCGATATATCCAAGTCTTGATATTGGCGCGTTGCTCAAAACTCTCAAAGCCTTTCCATAGGTTTATCAGCACCTCCTGAAAAAGGTCTTCCACTTCGTCGGCATCCTGTGAGAACATGTAGCATACGGTATATATCGTGCAGCGATGTTCCTTCACGGTTAGCGCAAACTGTTTCTCTGATGCATTCATTTCTTTGTCTTTTCTGAATTTCTTTACCCATTAGACGCAGCAAAGTTACAAAAAACTACGTGAATTACAAAAAAAAGCACCGCAAGGATGATTCCCTGCGGCGCCTCTTATATAAATAATGTACGTGCGTATTAGTCAGCGAGCTTAGCCTTGATCATCTCGCGGTTCAGGCGAGCGATGTTAGCGATGGTCTCGTTCTTAGGACATACAGCCTCACAAGCGCGGGTGTTGGTACAGTTACCGAAGCCCAGCTCGTCCATCTTGGCAATCATGTTCTTCACGCGGCGGGCAGCCTCAATCTTACCCTGGGGAAGCAGGGCGAGCTGAGAAACCTTTGACGAAACGAAGAGCATAGCAGAACCGTTCTTACATGCTGCAACGCAAGCGCCGCAACCAATACATGTAGCGCAGTCCATAGCCTCGTCGGCATCCTCCTTAGGAATCAGAATAGCATTGGCATCCTGAGCCTGACCGGTGCGGATAGTGGTGTAGCCACCAGCCTGGATAATCTTATCGAAGGCGTAGCGGTCAACCATACAGTCCTTAATCACGGGGAAGGCAGCTGAACGCCAAGGCTCTACGGTAATCACATCGCCATCGTTGAAACGACGCATGTAGAGCTGACAGGTAGTAGCGCCACGCTCTGTGCGACCGTGAGGTGTACCGTTGATGTAGAGTGAGCACATACCGCAGATACCCTCGCGGCAGTCGTGGTCGAATACGAAGGGCTCCTTGCCTTCGTTAATCAGTTCCTCGTTCAGGATATCAAGCATCTCCAGGAAGGAGGTATCGTCGGGGATGTCGTGCATCTCGTGCGTATCGAAGTGACCCGCATCTTTCGGACCATTCTGACGCCAAAATTTAATGGTGAATGAAATATTCTTAGCCATAGTCTTTAATTCTTATAATTACGGGTTTGTACTTTGATAGCTTCATATTCAAGGGGTTCCTTAATCAGAGTAGGCTCGTTGCCCTTGCCCTGATACTCCCAGCAGCCTACGTAGAAGTAGTTCTCGTCGTCGCGCTTAGCCTCGCCTTCCTCGGTCTGGTACTCCTCACGGAAGTGACCACCGCAAGACTCGTTACGAGAGAGAGCGTCGAATGCTACGAGCTGACCCATTGTGAAGAAGTCGCGCAGGTGGATAGCCTTGTCGAGCTCCACGTTGAGACCTTCCTTAGTGCCAGGAACGAAGAGGTTGGTATCGAACTCCTTCTCGAGCTCGTGCATCTTCTTCAGACCTTCCTTCAGGCCCTCAGCGGTGCGACCCATACCTACATACTCCCACATGATGTGACCCAGCTCCTTGTGAATAGAGTCAACAGAGCGCTTACCCTTGATGTTCAGCAGACGATCCTGCTCTGCATCAACGGCCTTCTCGGCTTCAGCAAACTCAGGCAGATCAGTAGAAACCTTACCCCAGATAGCCTGGTCGGCCAGATAGTTCTGGATGGTGTAAGGCAATACGAAGTAACCATCGGCCAGACCCTGCATCAGTGCAGAAGCACCCAGACGGTTTGCACCGTGGTCAGAGAAGTTACACTCACCGATAGCGAACAGACCGGGGATAGTGGTTTGCAGCTCGTAGTCAACCCAGATACCACCCATGGTGTAGTGGATAGCGGGATAGATCATCATGGGCTTATAGTATTTCACGCCATTGATTTCCTTGCCGAAATCGCCAGGATAAACGTCAGTAATCTCTTCGTACATATCGAACAGGTTGCCATAGCGCTGCTTCATGGCGTCAAGACCAAGACGGTTGATTGACTCAGAGAAGTCGAGGAACACAGCCAGACCGGTGTTGTTCACGCCGAAGCCCTTGTCGCAACGCTCCTTAGCGGCGCGTGAAGCCACGTCACGAGGAACGAGGTTACCGAATGCAGGATAACGGCGCTCCAGATAGTAGTCGCGATCCTCCTCGGGAATATCCCAAGCCTGAATCTCACCCTTCTGAAGTTTCTTGGCATCCTCGATGTTCTTTGGAACCCAGATGCGTCCGTCGTTACGCAGTGACTCAGACATCAGCGTCAGCTTAGACTGCTTGTCGCCGTGAACGGGGATACAGGTGGGGTGAATCTGAACGTAAGAGGGGTTAGCAAAGTAAGCACCCTTACGATAGCACTGAACAGCAGCGGTACAGTTACAACCCATAGCGTTGGTAGAGAGGAAGTAAGTGTTACCGTAACCACCAGTAGCGATAACTACGGCGTTAGCTGAGAAACGCTCCAGCTGACCAGTAACCAAGTTCTTGGCGATGATACCACGAGCGCGACCATCAACGATGACTACATCCTCCATCTCATAACGTGTGTAGAGCTTTACCTTACCGGCGTTGACCTGGCAGCTCAGTGAGCTGTAGGCACCCAGCAGCAGCTGCTGACCGGTCTGACCCTTTGCGTAGAAGGTACGGCTTACCTGAGCACCACCGAATGAACGGTTGGCCAGCATACCACCGTACTCACGAGCGAAAGGAACGCCCTGAGCTACGCACTGGTCGATAATATTGTTTGATACCTCAGCCAGACGATATACGTTAGCCTCGCGAGCACGGTAGTCACCACCCTTTACGGTATCATAGAACAGACGGTAGATAGAGTCACCATCGTTCTGATAGCACTTGGCAGCGTTGATACCACCCTGAGCAGCGATAGAGTGAGCACGACGGGGAGAGTCCTGGATGCACAGGTTAATCACGTTGAAGCCCATCTCACCGAGTGAAGCTGCTGCAGAAGCACCAGCCAGACCGGTACCTACTACGATAATGTCGAGCTTCAGCTTGTTCTTGGGGTTAACCAGTCGCTGATGAGCCTTATATTCCTTCCATTTCTCAGGCACTGGTCCTGCAGGAATCTTTGAATCTAATACTTTAGCCATAATCTTTTTTAATGCTTAATTCTTAATTCATAATGAATAATTAGCAGCACAAACTGCAGCTGCTGCCATCACAGAGTGAAGGAGCGCAACCGAAAGCGAATGCCAGCACTACTACGAGGAAGCCCAGCATCAGCAGGGTAACGTAGATGAAACCGATGGTCTTCCAACGGCAGAACCATGTCTTACCGCTCATACCCAGGGTCTGCAGAGAGCTCCAGAAACCGTGAGTCAGGTGGAACCAGATAGCTACGAACCAAATTACGTAGAGCGTAGCAAATACGGGATTGCTGAAGGTGTCCTGCATGAAGGCAAAACCATCAGAGGGGCTGTGAGCAACGCTCATACCAGTCAGCTCGGCAAACATCATGTTGTACCAGAAGTTGAACAGGTGGAGAATCAGACCCAGCAGGATGATGATACCCAGCACGAGCATGTTCTTTGATGCCCACTCCACTTTACCAGTGTTTACCGTTGTAGCTACCTCATAGCGATTGTCGCCACGGGCCTTGCGGTTCTGTGCTGTCAGAATGAAAGCATAAACGATGTGGAGCACGGCCAGACCAGCCAAGCCCATTGTTGCCACTACGGCATACCAGTTGGCACCGAGCATCTCACAAATAGCATTGTAAGCCTCGCCCGAGAACAGCGCAACCAGGTTCATGCAGCAGTGGAACGTCAAAAACAGAATCAGCGCGATGCCAGTGAGTGACATCACCACCTTTCTACCAATTGATGAATTAAATAACCACATAAATGATTGAAAATTAATGAATGAATTATTGTATTTAGATTTATTTAGGGCACAAAATTAATCAAAAATCGTGAAATTACAAACGATTACATTAAGAAATATAAGAAAAATGTGTAATTTTGTAGCCGACAAGAATGTTTCTTCGTCAAAAAACATCTGCTTAAAACGAATATGAAAATTCAATTATTAACCTTGGCGCTGCTTGGCATATTGTCGGCGCAAGCTCAAGAGAGACAGGAAATTCTTTTACAGGACGACTGGCAGTTCTCGCGTGATAAACAGACGTGGCAGACGGTGAGCGTACCCCACGACTGGGCTATCAGTGGACCCTTTGACAAGAAGTGGGACCTGCAGACGGTAGCTATCGTTCAGAATGGTGAAAAAATCGCGACAGAGAAAAGTGGGCGAAGTGGGTCGTTGCCCTGGATTGGTGAGGGCCATTATAAAAAGGTCATCACGATTCCTTCAGATTTCAGTGGCCATGCCGAATTGATATTCGATGGTGCCATGTCTGAGCCTACGGTCTATGTCAATGGAAAGCAGGCTGGCTATTGGGCTTATGGCTATAATACCTTCCGCGTGGATATCACGCCTTTTATAAAAGGAGGTGAGAACCTGTTGGAGGTGCATCTGAAGAATGTGGAGGAGAGTTCTCGCTGGTATCCTGGTGCAGGCATCTATCGTCCTGTGACACTCGTCCTCACACCTCAGCAGGCGCGTATTGATGACTGGGGTATCACCACCAGGACAGAGTTGCATGTTAAGAATGGTAAAGGCGTTGATTGTACCAAATTGGTGGTGGAGGTGCCCATTCTCAATGCCGGTCAGGGACTGCCTGTCATCATGGAACTCTTCGCTCCAGACAATAAAAACAAGATATGGGTCTGTCCTGCACCGCAGAAAAGAGGATCAGGAAAGGCTGTCGGCACCTTTATGATTCCCGATGCCCAACTGTGGACTCCTGAAACGCCTCATCTCTATAAGTTGCGTATCACCCTTTGTGACGGCATCTCTGCCCCCAATGTATATGACGACTTCGGTAAGGCCATCGACCGGAAAACGATGAAATTGGGCTTACGCACCGTCAGGGTATCGAAGGAAAAGGGTTTCCAGCTGAATGGTGTGACGCGAAAACTGAAGGGTGTCTGTCTGCATCATGACCTCGGGCCACTAGGCGCGGCAGTCAACAAAGCTGCCTTGATTCGCCAGATAAAGATTATGAAGGAGATGGGATGCGATGCCATCCGTACGGCTCATAATATGCCGAGCCAATGGCAGATGGATATCTGTGACTCGCTGGGAATGATGGTGATGGCCGAGAGCTTTGACATGTGGAAGTATCCTAAGTGTAAGAATGGATATGCGCGCTTCTTTGACCAGTGGGCCGACAAGGATATCACGAATCTGGTGAAGGCGAATAGGAATCACCCGTCCATCGTCATGTGGTCTATCGGCAACGAGATTCCTGAACAATGGAGTGAGGAGGGAAGAGAAATGGCCATTCGCTTGCAGGGACTGGTACATTCTCTTGATGCAACACGCCCAGTTACTCAGGGCATGGATCGTGTGGATAATGCGCTGGCTAGTGGTTTTGCCCAGACAATGGATGTTCCTGGACTGAACTATCGACTGAATAAATACCAGAAGGCGCATGATACGCTAACGCATGGCTTCCTGTTAGGCTCGGAAACGGCCTCTACGGTCTCTTCGCGTGGCACCTATTATTTTCCTGTAACGCCTACGGATAAGGGTGTTCACCCTGATGGTCAGTGCTCGGGCTATGATGTGGAATGGTGCTCATGGAGTAACTTGCCCGATGATGACTGGCAATGGCAGGATGATAAGGACTGGGTGATTGGTGAGTTCGTATGGACGGGCTTCGACTATCTTGGTGAGCCCACGCCTTATGATGAGTACTGGCCTTCGCGCTCGTCGTATTTTGGTATCTGCGACTTGGCCGGACTGCCCAAGGACCGTTATTATCTCTATCGCTCTCATTGGCGTAAAGACGAGCATACCATTCATCTGCTGCCTCATTGGACATGGGGAAAGGAGAGGGTAGGCGAGGTGACGCCCGTCTATTGCTATACTGATTATAATGAGGCTGAACTCTTTGTCAATGGTAAGAGTCAGGGGCGCATCAAGAAAAACAAAGATAGTCGTCTGGACCGCTATCGCCTGCGCTGGAACAATGTGAAATATGAGCCTGGTGAGGTGAAGGTGGTGGTCTATGATGCCAATGGAAGTGTTGCTGGTGAGAAGGTGATGCGTACAGCAGGCAAAGCTGCTGCCCTGAAGGCGGAAGTATGGACGCAAACCTCCAACCTCCAATCTCAAACCTCAAAGCTCAAAGCCGATGGTAATGACCTGGCCTATGTCACTGTCAGTCTGGTGGATAAGAATGGTACGCTGATTCCTGATGCTACAGACCAGCTCTCATTTGAAGTCAGTGGTGCGGGAAAGTTCCGTGCTGTCTGCAATGGTGACCCTACGAGTCTGGAGGTCTTCACAGAACCCACGATGAAACTCTTCGCTGGTCAGTTGGTAGTGGTTTGTCAGGCTGGAAAAGAAAAAGGTCAGCTCACGCTTACCGTCAAGGACAAACAGCGTAAACTGACCAGGAAAATAAGTATCCCTTTAGAATAATAAAGCCCCTCCGGAATGGAAGGCACTGAAAAACCCTTCAAGTTAGGAAGGCTTCTCGATTATTAACAAAAAAAGCAGATTGCATTTAACCGTTAACATGCGGATATGCAATCTGCTTTTGT